>JAABUZ0100000433.1_pt1 | contig 104501 bp, 106 predicted proteins | sample 5562091 | NCBI WGS metagenome assembly JAABUZ01 (sample SAMN12813069, study PRJNA571459) | rock metagenome | isolation source: Antarctica rocks | place: Antarctica: Victoria Land, Linnaeus Terrace sud | collected 2015-12-21
CAGGCCGTCCATCGCGCCGAAGACCGCAGGCCGCAGCCACCCCCCGGAGACGTCGCGGTGCTTGTGCTCGATCGCGTCGTCGGTGGCGGCGGGGCTCCGGCGCGGGGTGTCGAGGTCCAGGGTCACCGCCCCTGTCTCCCCACGACGGCGCCGGGGCACCCGTTCGGGCAGGTTGCCCTTCGCCGCGTCAGGCGCACGCGTCGCGCGTGCCGCCCGCGCACGCTCGCTCAGGGGTCGCGCCGGGCGACGTTCAGCAGCAGGCGTCTGATCAGCCGCCTGGCATCGCGGTGACAGCCACTGGTGTGCCACGCGGTCTGACGGGGCCTGAGCTGGCGACGCCCAAGCGTCGGTCGACACGGCGACGACCGCGACGCTCATCTCGCCTGCACCGTGTAGAAGTCTCGGGTGTTGCTGCTCAGGTACCGACCGGGCGCGCGCTGCTCGTCCGCGGTCAGCCGGTGCGCCACGATCCCGCCGCCGCTGGGGTGGCTGAAGTAGTCGTAGGACGTCCAGTACGGGTTGATGTCGAGCTCCATCGCGCGCTGGGCACCGGCTCGCACGAGCATCTCGGCCAGCGTGCGGGTGCTCATCGCGGCGCCGGCTACGTAGACCAGTGCACCGGTCTTCGTGACACCGATGCCACTACGCCAGACGAACAGCTTGTTCCCCAGTGTCCGGCCCCACTTGGCGGTGCTGCCGCTATCGACGCTGGCGTCGGGTCGCCCGCCGTCAACGAGAAGGTCCAGGTTCTGCCGGACGCTCGCAATCCCAGGGCCAGGCAGCCGCGGGCCGGCTCCCCACGCCTGCACGGTCGCCCGGCCGTCCGCGAAGACGACGAACGAGGCCGCCCCCTGGCGCAGCGGTCGGACCGTACGCCCCTCGGCGTAGTAACCGCCGCAACTGTCGGCCAGTGTGAAGCCGGAGTTGAAGGCGGCGAGAACGTCGTTCTGCGCGGCAGGGGCGATCAACGACGGCGTGCGCCAGCGCCCCCCGGGCTCCACCGTGCCCGGGTGCAGGACCAGGCGCACGAGGGTCGGATCCATCCAGGCGACGCCCGTCAGGTAGCTCGAGTGCGCCACGTCAGGCCGCAGCTCGGTGGCGAGCACCGCTGGGGCGCCGCCCACCTGTGCGAGCACCCGCCACACGCCTTCACCGGCAAGCGGCAACGTTGCCGGTGTCCGGAGCTGCGCGGGGAACGCGAGATGCGCAACGGCTACAACAGCGGCAGCGGCGGTCGGCGCGCTGGCCAGCGGGCCCAGTCCGGACGCCGGGCGCCCGCCGACCGCGGGGGGGTGGGCGTCGTACTGGAGCCGCTCCAACTCGTTCACCAGACCGCCGAGATGATGACCGCGGGCCCACTCCGCCAGCCGAGCCGAGGTGCTGTCCGAGCCTGGCGAGATGAGCGCGGAGCCCACGGACCACACCAGCGCCGCCAGCAGACAGAGCGGGACGACGACCCAGCGGCGCCGGCGGCGCCGCGGCGCAGCCGGTCGCGGTAGCTGGCTCTGCGCGGTTCCCGTCCTGACGCCGCGGTCGATCTCCGCGCCAGCTCCCATGGTGAGCGACGGTAGAGCTGACATTTGAGCGGGTCCTTGGACGGACGCACCTGCCGGCCAGCCGAGCAGAGGGCCGGCGCCACCGACCTCGTGCAGCGGGGCCGGGCTGCCTGAGCACTCCTTGCCGTTGACGGTCACCGAGCCGGACGTGGGATGGTCCAGGCCCACGACCATGCGCATGGTGGTCGGCTTTCCGGCGCCGTTGGGCCCGAGAAGGCCCGAGAAGGCCCGAGAAGGCCCGAGACGATGCCCGGTCGGATGGTGAACGAGACGCCGTCGACGGCGGTCTTGTCGCCGTACCTCTTCGTCAGCGCGTCGGCTGGGTCATGATCGAACGCTGGCCAGGGCATCTGTGGCGACGTTGAGACGGCGTACCGACATCGACGCCGCCGGCCGTGCCGCGGTGGGCCGCTGCTGTGATCTCACAGACTGCTCACGTTAGCGAGGCCCGTTCTTACGGCACAGTCCTCGGGTGCTCTCCCGGTCGGACCGTCGTTGCTGAGCGCTCTGCTCAGCGCCCCACGCCGAGCTGCCGGCGTGGGCAACGGTCTCAGCACGGCGGCTGCCCGCGCGGCCTCTAGCGCTGCCGTCGGTGCCGTCGGGCTCGCTGACCACACGGCCGGGACGCTCGTCGGCGCCTCGGCGGCGGCACCGCGAGCCCTGCGGGCCGCCGCTCGTAGCACGGCCGGTGTGCCGGCGCAGCTGGCCGCTCTTGTCCAGCCGGGTCGGCTCAGGCACCAGCGGCGCGTCACGGTCAACGGGCCCCACGTGCACGTCGAGCTGCGCGGTGCCGAGGGCAAGTGTGCGGAGGCGTTGATCGCCGCGCTGGCGCATGTGCTCGACGAGCGGCAGGGCGTCGGGTGGTGGCAGGTCAACCTCGCCGCCGCGCGCGTGGTGGTCGAGACGGTGGGGGACGCGCCGTCCGTCGCGGAGGTCATCGCCCTCATCGAGGACGCCGAGGACGAGGCCGGCACCTCCTCCGACGACTGGGACCGCCACCACGAGCACCCCGCCGACGTCGAGCCACTCGTCACCGCGGGCCTCGCGTTGGCAGCCGACGTCGTGGGGCTGGTTGCGGCGGCCGCCGCCTCCCGGCTCCGGCTCGGGCGGCTGCCCGCGACCGTCGCCGCGGGGGTCACCCTGGTGGACGCGCAACCGCGCGCGCGCAGGCTGCTGGAGGCGCGCCTCGGGCCGGACCGTACGGATCTGCTCCTCGCCGGGGCCAACGCCGGCGTCCAGGCGGTGAACCGCGGTGGTCTCGCGCTGCTGGTCGATGCGGTCCAACGCGCGGAGGCGCTCGCGGAGGTGCAGAGCCGTCGGGTCGCGTGGGGCCGGTGGGAGGCGTTGGTGCACGGGCCGGGCAGCGCACATGTCGTACCCGCGGTCGACGTCGCCGAGCGTCCCCGCCCCCTGCCGCCCGGGCCGGTCGAGCGGGTCGCGGACCAGGCTGCCGCCGGCTCGCTGGTCGGCGCCGCGGCGGTGCTGCTGACGCAGCGGTCGGCGGAGCAGGCCGCCGCTGCCGTGCTCGTCGGCGTCCCGAAGGCCTCACGGCTGGCCCGGGAGTCCTTCGCCAGCACCATCGGGACGCTGCTGACCGCGCGCGGGGTGCTGCCGCTCGACCGGTCGACCTGGCGGCGCTTCGACCGCCTCGACACCGTCGTCGTGGACGGTGCGGTCCTGCAGGGGCAGCGGCCGTTGGTCCTCGCGGCGCAGGGGCAGGCCGCCGGCTGGTCCGACAGCCGTTGCTGGAGCGCCGGCCAGCGCCTGCTCACCGGAGCGAGCCCGGCACCCGCGGAGCACCCAGCGCTCGGCTCGGCCGCGTCGCCCGACGCGCTGCGCCTGGTGGATGGCGGAGGCGGTCCGGACGCTCGTGCGCGCAGCGACGCTCGGTGGCACGACCTCACCAGCGGCGGTCGTCACGTCGGGCGGGTGCTCATCGGCGTCGAGCTGCACCCCCTGGCCGACCCGGTCCTCGCGTCGGCCCGCGCCGCCGGTCTGCGGGTGGTGCTCGTCGGCGGTGCGGGGACGGGTGAGCTCCGGGGCCGCGCCGACGAGGTCGTCGCGCCGTCGGTCCCGCTCGTCGACGTCGTCCGCCGGCTCCAGGTGGCCGGGGCGGGGGTGGCCGTGGTGACAACCCACGACGCGGCCGCCCTGGCCGCAGCCGACGTCGGGATCGGTGTGCTCGACGCCACCCACCGGAGGGACGCCTCGGCGCACGGCGTGCTGGCGCCGCCGCTGCTGCCCTGGACCGCGGACCTGGTGTGCGCCGAGCTGGCCGTCGTCCCCGTGCTGCTCGCGGCCACCGCGACGGCGCGAGCCGTCAGCGAGCGAGGGCGGGTGCTGGCCATCTCAGCGAGCACGCTGGGTGCGCTGCTCATCGTCGCAGGGCCGCGTCGTGGCTCGCGGCTGCGGGCGGTCAGCCCGGTCGCCGGCGCGGCGCTGGTGGCCGTGGCGACCGGCACGCTCGCCGGGTGGCGGGCCGCCCGACGAGCGGCCCTGCCCCCGGTGCACCTGGTGCCGTGGCACAACCTGTCCCCGCAGGACGTGCTCGATCGGCTCGACCCGCCCGAGCACGAGGCCTCCGTCGGCGCGGTCGCGCCCCCCCGCGGGGGGTCTCCCGCGTCGCGACTCGTCGGCGGCCCCACGCGCGCGGCCGCGCGCACCACCGCCCAGCTCTGGCACCACGTGCGCGAGGAGCTCGAGGACCCGCTCACCCCGGTCCTGTCCGTCGGCGCGGCTGCCTCGGCGGTGCTCGGGTCACCGACGGACGCGGTGCTGGTCGGCTCGGTGATGGGTGTCAACGCGATGGTGTCGGCGCTGCAGCGCCAGCGCGCGGAGCAGGCCATGCGCGGCCTGCTCGCCGGGGAGTCCTTGCACGGCGTCCGGCTGGACGGGCCGGCGGCCCGCGACGTGACGACGGAGGATGACGACCTAGTCGCGTACGAGACCCGGGTGCCAGCGGCGACGCTGGTGGCGGGAGACGTGATCGCCCTACGCGCCGGGGACGTGGTCCCCGCGGACGGACGGTTGATCACGGCCGAGGGGCTGGAGGTCGACGAGTCGGGTCTGACCGGGGAGTCGGTCACGGTGGACAAGCAGGTCGACGCCACGCCCGGGGCGGTGCTCGCGGAGCGCACCTGCATGGTCTTCGAGGGTGGCGTCGTCGTCGCGGGCACCGGCCGGGCGGTGGTCACTGCGGTGGGCTCGGCCACGCAGGCGGGGCGCGCGGCCGCGGCCGTCCCCGCCCACGGCGCAGCCGTGGGCGTGCAGGCCCACCTGCGCGCGCTCACCGACAAGGCGCTGCCGCTGACCCTGGTCGGCGGGGCCGGCGTCACCGCGCTCGGCATGCTCCGCGGGCAGCTGCTGCGCGCCGCCGTCGCCGACGGGGTCGCCGTCGCCGTGGCTGCCGTACCGGAGGGCTTGCCGCTGGTGGCCACCGTCGCGCAGCTCGCGGCGGCCCGACGGTTGTCTCGACGCGGCGTCCTCGTCCGCTCCTCGCGCACGGTGGAGGCTCTCGGCCGCGTCGACACCGTGTGCTTCGACAAGACCGGCACGCTCACCGAAGGACGGCTCGGGCTGGTCGCCCTGGCCGACCTGGACAGCGACTGGACGGCGCGCTCCGCGGAGCAGGCCCCTGACGCCCGACGGCTGCTCCGCGCCGCCGCGCGGGCGTGCCCCCAGCCCGGCGAGGCGCCCATCGTGCACGCCACCGACCGGGCGATCATCGACGCCGCGCAGCGCCACCTCGGGCTGCAGGCCGCGCACGTGTGGGACTTCGTCGACGAGGTCCCCTTCCAGAGCTACCGCGGGTACTCCGCGACGCTGGGCCACACGAAGAGGACGCTGCGGCTCGTCGTCAAGGGCTCGCCCGAGGTGCTCATCGCGCGGTGCACCCAGGCCCTGCGCGGGCCGCAGGGCGGCGCTGGCCACCAGGCGGTCCCCTTCACCGCAGCGGAGCGTGCGCTCGCCGAGAAGACCGTCGAGCGTCTGGCCCGGCAAGGCCTGCGGGTGCTCGCCGTCGCGCGGCGCGACCTGCGGCGTGCCCCGGACGACGTCGAGACGGCGGTCGAGGGACTCACCCTCCTCGGGTTCGTCGGGTTGGCCGACGCTCCCCGGGAGGCCACGATGCCGGTCGTGCAAGAGCTGCAGCGCAACGCCATCCACGTCGTGATGATCACCGGCGACCACCCGGTGACCGCCGCCGCGGTGGCGCGTGCGCTCGGCATCGGCGCCGACACCGTGGTGACGGGCGCCGAGCTGGACGCTCTGGACGAGACCGCGAGCCGCGAGCTCATCGCCAGTGCGAGCGTCTTCGCGCGGGTCAGCCCCGAGCAGAAGGTGCGCGTCGTCGCCGCCCTGCAGGCGGTGGGGCGGGTGGTCGCGATGACCGGGGACGGCAGCAACGACGCCGCCGCGATCCAGCTCGCCGACGTGGGCATCGGTCTCGCGGCGCACGGCAGCACCGCGGCGCGCAACGCCGCCGACCTCGTGCTGACCGACCCGGACCTCACGCTCCTGCTCGACGCGCTCACCGAGGGGCGAGCGATGTGGCAGCGCGTGCGCGACGCCGTCTCGGTCCTCGTGGGGGGCAACGCCGGGGAGGTGGTCTTCACCCTGGTCGGGACGGCCATCGCCGGACGCGCGCCCGTGCGCACCCGGCAGCTCCTGCTCGTCAACCTGCTCACGGACATGTTCCCCGCCATGGCCGTCGCGCTGGCCACCGCGCGGCCGACCCCCCCGACAGCGACCGACGATGACGGACGCTCGCCGGTCGAGCTGCGTGCCCGTCGGGCCGGCGACGAGCTCGCCCGGTCACCGCGGCCGGAGCTCGGGTCCGAGCTGCTGCGGGCCGTAGCCCTGCGCGGGGCCGCCACCGCGGGCGGCGCCACGGCAGCATGGCTGCTCACCAGGGTCGGCCCGCGCGACCGGGCCAGCACGACCGGCCTCGTCGCCCTGGTCGGGGCCCAGCTCGGCCAGACGGTGGTCGTCGGTGCCCGTAGTCCGCTGGTCTGGGCGACTGCCCTCGGCAGCGGAGCGGTGCTGGCGACGATCGTCCAGACACCCGTGCTGAGCCAGTTCTTCGGCTGCACCCCGCTGGACCCGCTGGCGTGGGGCGCCGCCCTCGGCTGCGCCGCGGCGGCCACCGCCGCGGCGGCGCTCGCCCCGGCGCTGCTCGAGCGCGTCCTCCCGACCACGGCCGACCGGACGTGAGCCGCGTACGCCGGGGTCCGCCAGAGGTCACCCGCCGAGAGACCGCCAGCCTTGTCGACCACACCCGACCGACCCGCACAGAGGAGCGCCCATGAGCACCACCAAGATCACCGAGCCCAGCGCAGCAGCCACCGCACCGCTGCACCCGGGGAGGTCCGCCGTCGCAGCGTCCGTCAAGATCCCGCTGCTGTCCGCGTCGGTGTCCCTGCCGGGGCCGGGCGCCGCCCTCAAGGTCGGGCCGGCCGCAGTCACGCTGCCGACCGGGCCGCTGTACTTCGTGGGCCTGGGAGCGCTCGCCGCCGCCGGGGTCCTCGAGCTGCCCGCCTTCGTCGCCCTCGCCGCCGGCGGGGCGCTGCTGCGCAGGGTCGGGCGTCGCTCCCCTTCGACCGCACCGTCCGCCGAGCCGGCCTGACCAGGCTCTGCCCACCCGCCTCCCACACCGTCGAGAGGAAGACATGCGCGCCGTCGACAGAGCCATCGGAGCAGGCAAGCTCGCCACCCAGGCCGCCTGGCAGGTCTCGGCCGTCCCGGTGCAGGCGCTCGGGCGTCGGGCCCCCGCCACGGGGACGCTGCCCTTCTACGCCCTCGCCGCCACCACAGCGGCCGTCGGACTGGTCGACTGGCCGGTCGCCCTCCTGGTCGCCGGCGCCGTCCTGGTCGCCCGGCGCACCGGGGCCGCGCCCGCCGAGCCGACAGCGGCGATCGACACGCCGCGAGCCGCGCCCGCACCTGCCGACGGGGCTCCTTGGGCGGGGTACGACGAGGCCACGGCCGCGCAGGTCATCAGCGCGCTGGAGCAGCGCGACGGCGACCCCGAGCGGGTGCTCAGCTACGAGCGCGCCCACCGTGACCGCAAGACGGTGACCGCAGCGGCGACGCGCGTCCGCGCCGAGCACCGCGGGCACCAGCCATGACCGCGGGCGACGCGTCTGCTGACACGTCTGCCCGGCGCCAGCCCGGGGTCCTGCGCGTCCTGGACCCCTTCGACGTCGCGGGCAAGGTCGTGCAGAGCGTGCTGCCGCAGCGCACCACCCCGCCCCTGGCGCACGCCGCGTACTACGTCGCGCTCGCCGCGCTCGTCGCCGTCGAGGCGGTCGACCTCCCCGTCGCGGTCCTGCTCGGGGTCGGGCACCTGATGCTGCAGTCGCACAACCCCACACTGGAAGAGGTCGCCCACGCGGTGGACGCGGCCGGCTGAGCACCGCCCACGCCGCGTCCCCGAGCGGCGAGCTGTCGCGCGCGCGGCACTTCGATGACCTGCGGTACGAGTGGCGACGACTGTTCAGCGAGCTGGTCGGCACCTTCCTGCTCGTGCTGGCCGGCGCCGGAGCCGGCACCGTCGACGCACGCACGCACGGCATGGTCGGACGGGCGGCCAGCGTCACCGCGCCAGGCCTGACCGTGCTCGCCGTCATCCTCTTCATGGGCGCGGTCTCCGGAGCGCATCTCAACCCGGTGGTCAGCCTCGCCTTCGCGCTCCGGGGTGACTTCCGGTGGCGACGCGTGCCGGGCTACCTGCTGGCGCAGGTCGCCGGGGCCGTGCTCGCCAGCGGGCTGCTGCGCCTGACCTTCCCGGGCGGCGGGGCTGCGGGCAGGACGGTGCCGGGTGCCGGCTTCACCAGCGCTCAAGCACTCGTCGTCGAGGCGCTGCTGACCTTCGGTCTGGTCAGCACCATCCTCGGGACGGCGTCGACCGCGCAGAACGTCGGTCCGCTGTCCGCTGTCGGCGTCGGCGCCTACGTGGTGCTCGCCGGACTGTGGGCCAGCCCGGTCAGCGGGGCATCGATGAACCCGGCGCGCAGCCTCGGCCCCGCTCTGGTCAGCGGGCGTCTCACCGACACGTGGGTCTACCTCGCCGGACCGTTCGCGGGCAGCGTGGCAGCGGTCGCGGCCGCGTACGTGCTGCGCGGGCCGGGCGGCGGTCCCGCCGGGACGAAGGCCGCCCAAGGCACCCTCGGGTGACCAGTGAGACAGCTGGTCGCGTGCTCGAGGAACCGCAACACCACCACGGCCTGAACCGCCCCGGGTCGCTCGGACGACTGGGGCGCCCACCCCCCTCCACTCAACCGGGGACGGTTCACACCGGCCTCGCGGGGCGACCTCGCGGTTGCCCGAGCCGGGGCTTGCTGGGGTGGGGGGCTCACGCGCGCGCGAGGGCGGCGTGGGCCCCGTGAGGTAGTCACGCAGGCCGGTCGGGCGGGCGTCGGGGTATCGGTCGTTGTCGTTGGTCGGGAACGGCGGTGTGGTGAGCATCAGGAAGTACCACTGCATGACGACGGACCAGGGGTCCTCGGCGGCTGCGACGATGCGGCGCAGGTCGTCGGCGCTGCCCAGCACGTTGCGGGTCAGGGTGCGGCCGGTGATCTGCTCGGTCTCGGCGATGATGGTGTTGAAGCTGGCCTGCTCGCCGGACAGGTAGTGGACACCGGACAGGTCGGCGGGGTCGGTCCCGACCCGGGCGGTGAAGCGCGCGGTGTCGTCGACGGTCGTGAGGTCGAAGCGCTCGCCGCCGGTCCCCCACAGGGTCACGCTGCCGCCGGCGACGTCGACGAGGCCCGGGGCACTGGGGTCCAGCATCATGTCCATGAACGCTCCGTTCAGGACGTGGACCACCTGCATCGGGAGGGCGTCGATGGCAGCGGCGGCTCGCCGGCGCATGTCGAGCTGCGGTGCGCCCCGCGGAGCGGCGAACAGGTCGATCGCGTAGTCGGACGGCAGGAAGCGCCGGGCCCCGTTGCGAGCCGCCGCCTGGGCGAGGGCGACCTGGCCGTCGACCATGATGTCGGGGCCGCCCTGCAGCGCCGAGACAACCACGTCGACGCCGGTCGTGGCCGCGTCGAGCGAGGCAGGGTCCGTGACGTCGCCGGTGGCGACGACCGCCCCCCTGGCGACGACGGCGTCGACGGTCTGGGCCTTGTCGGCGACGGCCCGGGCGCTGGCTCGCAGCAGCAGCCGCAGGCTGACGTCGGGCTGGTCGAGCAGGTGGGCAGCGATCCGGTTCCCGAGCATCCCGGTTGCGCCGGCGAGCAGCACGGTGGTGGTCATGGGGTGGTCCTCCATCAGCAGGTGCGGGGCCTTGCGGCCCGCCTTGATATTCAGAACCGTACGGTGTCGATACCGTACTGTTCAGTATTCCTGTTAGGATCTCGGTATGGAGACAGCCGCTCGACGCCCGGGCAGGCCGGCGAACCCCGCCATCGACGAGGGGCTGCTGCAGGCGACCCAGGAGCTGCTCATCGAGGAGGGCTTCGAGCGGCTGACGATGGACGCCGTCGCGAAGCGGTGCGGGGCGAGCAAGGCCACGATCTACCGTCGGTGGCCCAGTAAGACGGCGATGGTGGTCGCCGCCACCGCGGCGCTGCTGTCCGCCCCGGAGCTGCCCGACACCGGGGACCTGCGCGAGGACCTGCTGGCGTGCGGCCGGCTCTACCTGCAACGGGAGGGTCGCGGGGCGCAGGTCCTCGCCAGCGTCCTCGTCGCGTCCCGGCACGACCCGGTGCTGCGCGACGCCTCGCGCGAAGCCATCGGTGCGCCGTACGAGGGGCTGTTCGAACGCGTCCTGTCCCGCGCTGTCGACCGCGGCTGGATCCACCCCGACGCCGATCTCGGCACCCTGGCGCAGGTGTTCCCCGCCATGGCGTACCAGCAGGTGGCGGCGCAGGGCCGGCTGGTCAGCGAGGACGACGTCCGGCGGGTGGCCGACGGCGTCCTGCTGCCCGCCCTCGGCGTTCCCCGCGCCGCCTCCCGGAAGGCAGGGAGGCGCCGCCGGACTGCCTGAGCGCCGGCGGTCGGCGCCCCCACGGTCGGCGTACCCGGTCGCTGGTGTGCCGGGTGGGTCAGGCCGGCTCGAGGGCGGCGCGGCGTGCGGTCGCCAGCCGGGGGCTGACGGACCGGATGTGCAGCTGCGACCAGGTGCGCAAGGGGGACCAGGCGCGGGAGATGGTGGCGAGCTCCTCGGGGGTCGCCCGGTGGCCGAGGCCTGGGGTCGCACACCGCCGAGGCCAACGCCGTGCATCGTGACGCTGGTTTCTCTGCATGCGTACGACGATCACCTTGGACGCCGATGACAGCGCGGCGGTCAACCAGCTCGTCCGCGGGGGGCTCACGCGCAAGCCACCGAGCCGGCCGTACCGCCACCGCACCCGCGACCTCGGTCTCGAGGTCGACGTCACCAACATCGGCGAGATCCTCGACCTCCTCGACTCCGCCTGATGCTGCTCGACGCCAACGTGCTGCTCTACGCCGTCGACGAGCGCAGCCGCCACAACGCGCGCGCCGCCGCCTGGCGGCAGGAGCGGGCGTGAGGAGGATTGGAACAGTGGTTAGCGTCATGGAGGGGTAACCGGGGCATGTGGGAAGCTTGAGGCCGTGGCTGACTGGGCGACGATCTCCTCGCTGGCGACAGCCGGCGGGACCCTGGTGCTCGCCGTGGCCACGTTCGCTTCAGTTCGCTCCGCCAACCGCGCGGCCCGAGCGTCGGAGCGGTCCGTGCTGGCCGGGTTGCGTCCAGTGCTTATGCCGTCGCGGCCGCACGACCCGCCGGAGAAGATCTCCTTCGCCGACGGACACTGGGTGAGGGTCGAGGGCGGCCATGCCGTCCTCGACGTCGCCGAGGACGCCATCTACCTGGCTGTCGCTTTGCGCAACGCTGGCAGCGGTATCGCCGTTTTGCACGGCTGGTCGTTCCATCCTGACCGTCTCCCAGGGGACGCGGGTCATGCCGATCCTGGCGAGTTCCGCCGCCTCTCCCGCGACATCTACGTTCCGGCTGGCGACATCGGCTTTTGGCAAGGCGCCCTCCGCGATCCCACGGAAGCGATGTTCGCGGCGGCTCGCGATGCCGCCGAGCAGGCCAGAGTCGTCACGGTCGATTTGCTCTACGGGGACCACGAGGGAGGCCAAAGGACCATCAGCCGTTTTGCCCTACTGCCTCGCGTCGACGGCGACCGGCTGGCTTCGGTCGCACGCCACTGGAACCTGGACCGGGTTGACCCCCGCCAATGAGGGGTCGTCAGTATCAGAGGCCGAGTTGGGTGGCGGCGTTGTCGTCCCAGGCTTGGGCGACTCGGACGTACTGGCCGAGGGTGGCCAGGGAGCGGTGCCGGGTTTGGTGGGCGATGGCCCGATCCGAGGCGCCGCGGAGGTGGGCGTAGGTGACGAACCCGGCGCGGAGGCTGTGGGCGGAGTAGGCGTCGGCGTCGAGCCCAGCCCGGGCGACGGCGCCTTGGACGAGGACGTTGATCGATGCCGGGTTCATCGCCCGGGAACCGGATCGGTTCCCGGTAGACACGGCCCGGAAGACCGGGCCGTGGGTGATGGCCGCGGCGCTCAGCCACGCGTGGAGGGCAGAGACGGGGCACCGGGCCGCATCCGGGCTCGGGGGAGGACGGCCAGCTCGGGCCGTTCTCCGGTCTGGTTGGTCTTGGATCGGGCGATGGAGATCACGAGACCGTTGGGATGCTCGGCGACCTGGTCGACGGTAAGGGCGGTGAGCTCGGAGCGGCGGAGGGCGGCGACGAAGCCGATCAGGAGCAGTGCCCGGTCCCGCAGGCCGGCTAGGTCCGGCTCGGCCGGGCGTTTGGCGGTCTTCCAGGTCCTGGTGGTCGGGCAGCGGTCGACGACGTCCCACAGCTCGGGGGGCATGAGCGGGGAGGCTTGCTCCGCCGGAGCGCTGTGGGTGCGGCGGATGCCTTCCCACACGGCGATGATCCGGGCGGTGGCGGTGGGGTCGGGGAGATCGCGCATCCTGTGGGCGAAGCGGATGCCTGACAGTCGCCGGCTCATGGTGCCGACCTTGGCGCCATGTCCGGCCAGGAAGGTGAGGTATCGGCTGATGCCCTCGGCGGCCGCCATCTCGGGGTAACCGTTGGCGCTTGACCAGGCGCACCACTCGGCCCAGTCCGACCGGTAGCCGCGCAGGGTGTTGGCGGCCCGGGCGGCGGCTACGTAGCCGGCTTCGTCGGAGCTGAGGGCGCCCACATCGACAACGGCCAACGGATCAGACGGCGGTATTGCAGGCAGGTCGGGGGCCATCTCCAGACGGTAGCTGCTACACGCGATAATCGACAGAATCGCATGTAGGTTCACATGGAGGTGGCGACGGTCGTTTCGTTGTGCTGATCGAGGCGGGGGAGCTTGAGTCGGGTTTCTTCGTCGGCGGGAAGGTAGGTGACGAGTTTGACGTCGGGGTGGTCCACTGCGGCAAGTTTGACGTAGTCGAGAGTAAGTAGGCCGAGGTGGGGATGGTCGAACTGTTTGCGGGCGGGTTGGAACCCGGCGATGTCGTGGCGTTCCCAGCATTGCCGGAACTCGCTGCTGGCCGCGTACAGCGCGGTGGTGAGCGCCTCGAAGCGAGGGTCGCCGACGTGGTGTCCGGCGGCGGCGCGGTATTGGGCGAGGAGGCGTTGTGCTTCACCGCGCCAGTCGACGAGCAGCGTGCGCATGGCCGGGTCAGTGAAAAGGAGCCAGATGGTGTTGCGCTCGGCGTCGGGGAGCCGGGCGGGATCGCCGATGAGGCCTGCTTCGGCGCGGTTCCAGGCGAGGATGTCATAGCAGGGGTTGACCAGGTAGGCGGGATTGGGGTCGAGGGAGTCGACGAGGCGTTGCAGCGTGGGGCTGACCGGCGCTGGGGCGGGGTCGGCGGGTAGGGGTTCGCCGGCGAGGGCGAACAGATACCGCCGCTCAGTGGCGGGCAGTTGCAGGGCGCGGGCCACGGCGTCGAGGACTTGGCGGCTGACAGTGATGTCACGGGCTTGTTCGAGCCAGGTGTACCAGGTCAGGCTGACTCCGGAGAGTTGGGCGACCTCTTCTCGACGTAGGCCGGGGGTGCGCCTCCGGGGGCCGGCGCGCACGCCGGCATCGAGGGGAGCGAGCCGCTCGCGTCGGGACCGCAAGAAGCCGGCGAGTTCTTCACGATGCGCCACGTCCATCATCAGACCCTCTTTCTCCATGCCTGTCCTGGTGGCAGTTATACCAGCATGACCACCCCCCTGTACCAGGCTAACGGTGTGTCCGACACTGAGACCATGTCCTCGCCGGCCGGGTCGCCGTCTGAACCCAACGATCCAGCACAGCACGCCCCGGCGGTGCCGATCGAGTCGCCGTGGCGGGCGTTGCCGGTGGTGATGGTCGGCACGTTCATGGCCATCTTGGACGTGTTCATCGTGTTGGTGGCGGCTCCGGCCATCCAGGCCAACCTGCACGCCACCGATGCCGAGGTGCAACTGATCCTGGCCGGCTACCAGCTCACCTACGCAGCCACGCTGATCACCGGCGGCCGCCTCGGCGACCTGTTCGGCCGCAAGCGGCTGTTCGTGGTCGGCATGGGCGTGTTCACGTTGGCGTCGCTGGCTTGTGGTGCCGCGCCCGGCCCGGTGAGCCTGATCGCCGCTCGCGCCGTGCAAGGGGTGGGAGCGGGGCTGATGTTCCCGCAGGTCTTCGCGGTCATTCAGGTGCTGCTGCCGTCCGAGGGCCGGTCCCGGGCGTTCGGGGTGCTCGGCGCGGTGATCGGCGGCTCTACCATCGTCGGCCAGCTCTTGGGTGGGCTGTTGATCTCCGCCGACCTGTTCGGCACCGACTGGCGGCCGGTGTTTTTGATCAACGTCCCCATCGGGTTGGTGACCATGGGTCTCGCCGCCCGGCTGGTGCCCGAGAGCCGGGCGCCGCACGCCCGCCGGCTGGACCTGCCCGGCGTCGGGGTGCTCACCGCCGCTTTGGTCCTGCTGGTATTGCCGCTGGTGGAGGGACGTCAAGCCGGGTGGCCGACATGGGCGTGGCTGTCCTTGGCAGCCTCCGCGGTGACGTTCTGTGTGTTCGCCGCGGTCGAGGTCCGCGTCGCTCGGGCCGGTCGGTCACCGCTGATCAACCTGGGTCTGTTCCGCCAACGACCGTTCGCGGTTGGGATCGCCCTGGTACTGGTCAGCTACGCCGCCTTGAACTCGTTCTTTCTGGTGCTATCGCTGGTTCTCCAAGACGGGCTCGGGTTCTCCGCCCTCGGCGCCGGCCTCGTCTACACCCCGCTGGCGGTGGCGTTCTTCGCGTTCAGTCTGCTCGCCGGACGCCTGGCGCCTCGCTACGGACGGCACGTGCTCGAGTTCGGTGCCATCGTCACCGTGGTGGGCTTCGCGGCCACCATGGCGGTCGCCGCCGGCTTTGGGGCGTCGCTGGGCCCCGCAGCGCTGATCCCGACCCTGGTGATCCAAGGTGTCGGCGAAGGCCTGCTGCTCACCCCGCTGCTCAACGCCGTGCTGGCCCGCATCGGCGAAGACGAGATCGGCATGGCCTCAGGCGTGCTGTCGACGGCCCAACAGGTCGGCGGCGTGCTCGGTGTCGCCCTGATCGGGGTGTTGTACTTCGGCGCTCTGCCCAAAGCGGGCCATGGCGGCACCGCCAGTTACGCCCACGCCCTTACCGTCGGCGTCGGCTTCAACGTCGCCGCGGGGCTGCTTGCCACCGCACTGGTCTTCGCCCTCCCCCGCAGGTCCCGTACCAGCACCGTCGGTTCGTCTGGAGGTTCCCCCGATGCGTCCCGTCCCTGAACAAACAGTGCTGATCACCGGGGCCACCGACGGGCTCGGCAAGGCCCTGGCCACCGAGCTGGCCCGGGCCGGCGCCACCGTGTTGATCCACGGCCGCGACGACAACCGTGGGCGAGCCACCCTGGCGGAGATCACCGCGGCGACCGGCAGCGAGCGGCTGCGGTGGTACCGGGCCGACCTCGCCCATCTCGACCAGGTCCACGACCTCGCTGCCGCTGTGGCTGCCGAGAATCCCCGCCTGAACGCGCTGGTAAGCAACGCCGGGATCGGCACCGACAACCCGCCCGGCGGCCGGGCGGAAAGCGCCGACGGTATCGAGTTGCGCTTCGCCGTCAACTATCTCGCTGGCTTCTTGCTCACCCGGCTGCTGCTGTCCACCCTGCGCGCCTCGGCCCCGGCCCGGATCGTGCAGGTCAGCTCCGCCGGCCAATCGCCGATCGACTTCGACGACGTCATGCTCACCCGCTCCTACAGCGGGGTGCAGGCCTACTGCCAAAGCAAGCTCGCCCAGATCATGTTGACCCTCGACCTGGCCGAAGAGCTGGAAGGAAGCGGGGTCACCGCCACCGCCCTGCACCCAGCTACCTACATGCCCACCAAGATCGTGGCCAGCCCGGTCAGCACCCTGCAATCCGGGGTCGACGCCACCCTCCGGCTGGTGATCGATCCGAATCTCGACGGGATCACCGGCCGCTACTTCAAGGGCCAGAACGAAGCGAGTGCCAACCCTCAGGCCTACGACCGATCCGCCCGAGCCCGCCTCCGGCAGCACTCCGAGCAGCTGACCGGCGGACCCAACCCCACCCGTAGTGCCGCCGATCTATGAGGGAAGGCAGACATGCCCGTCGAGTTCCTGTCCGACGAGATGGCCGCGGCGTACGGCGCTTTCACCGGTCCGCCCACCCGGGGCGAGCTGGAGCGGTGCTTCTTCCTCGATGACGCCGATCGCCAGCGGGTCCGAAGGCGACGGGTAGTCCACACCCAGCTCGGCTTCGGCGTGCAGCTTGGGACGGTGCGCTTCCTCGGTGTGTTCCTCAAAGACCCGACCGACGTGCCGGCCGTTGTCGCCGACTATGTGGCTGAACAGTTGAGCATCGACGACTCCTCGGTGCTCAAGGCCTACACCGAGCGGACCCAGACCGCCTACGAGCATGCCTGGGAGATCACCGAGGCCTACAGCTACCACCAGTTCAACGACGTCGAGGCTGATCTGGTCGCATGGATGGACGCCAGAGCTTGGACGACCGGCGACGGCCCCCGGGCCCTGTTCGGGTCGGCGGTGTCCTGGCTGATCGAGCGCAAGGTATTGCTGCCTGGGGTGAGCGTGCTAGCCCGTCTGGTTGCCCGGGTCCGTGACCAGGCCGACCAGCGGCTGTGGGACGCCATCGCCGCTCTGCTGAGTGACAACCAACGCCAAGTCCTGGAGGCCCTGCTGGTCCCTGACGCCACCTCCGGGCGGCTGTCCCGCCTGGAGCAGCCGCGCCGTGGTCCGGCCCGGGTGTCGGGCCGCGAGATGGTCACCGCCCTGGAGCGCGCATCCCGGGTGAACGGGCTCGGGTTGAACGAAGTGGACACCATCGGTTTGCCGGCCCGACGCCTGTCGGCCCTGGCCCGTCACGGGATGGCGGGCAAGGCGGCGGCTCTCAGGGACCTGGGCTCGACTCGGCGGGTGGCCACCCTGCTGGCCACCGTCCACCAGCTACAGCTGAGCGCGACCGACGACGCCCTGGACCTGCTCGACGTGTTGATGGCCACCAAGTTGCTGGCCCGGGCCGAGCGCGCCACGGCCAAGGAGAAGCTGCGATCCCTGCCCCGTCTGGTCAAGGCGTCGGCCAACCTCGCCGCTGCGGTTCAGGTCCTCTTCGGCGTTCCCCCCGCCGACGAGGACGGCCAGGTAGTGAGCCTGGTCGAAGTGTGGGGCCAGATCGAGACCGTGGTGTCCAGAGCTGAGCTGGCTGCCGCCATGGCCGCGGTGGAGGAGTTGACGCCGGCCCCGGACTCCGATGACGACGAGGCATGGCGAGCCGAGCTGACCAAGCGCTACGCCGTGGTGCGCCCGTTCCTGGTCCTGCTCGGCGAGGTCATCGCCTTCGATGCCACCCCCGAGGGCCGCCCGGTGTTGGAAGCGTTGCGCCGCCTGCCCGAGCTGGCCGGCCGCCAGAAGGTCCGTGATGACGAGATCGTGGCCGAGGTCGTCACCGGGTCCTGGCGTCGCTTGGTCTATGCCGCCCCCGACCTCGACCCGGGAACCGTCGACCGTCGCGCCTACACGTTCTGCGTCCTCGAAGCCCTGCACCGGGCCCTGCGGCGACGGGACGTGTTCGCTCCCGCCTCTAACCGCTGGGCCGATCCTCGGGCCAAGCTGCTGGACGGCGAGGCCTGGGCGAAAGCCAAGGATTCGACCCTCACCAGCCTTGGGCTGCCCGAGAACCCCGACGGACACCTGGACGAGTTGGCCACCACCCTTGATCGGTCCTATCGAGCCGTGGCCGAGCGGCTGCCGGCCAACACCGCGGTGTCCTTCGACGCCGCCGGGGAGCTGCATCTGGCGCCGCTCACCGCGGTCCCAGAACCCGCCTCCCTGGTCGAGCTGCGCCGGATGGTGACAGCGATGCTTCCTCGGGTCGACCTGCCCGAGGTGCTCTTGGAGGTGGCCTCGTGGACCGGCTTCCTGGGTGCCTTCACCCACCTCTCCGGCGGGACCGGCCGCCTGGAGGACCTCGGGGTGAGCGTGGCTGCGGTCCTCGTGGCCGAGGCCTGCAACATCGGGCTGACCCCGGTGACCAAGGCCAGCGTCGCCGCGTTGACCCGGGACCGGCTCTCCCATGTCGACCAGAACTACGTGCGGGCCGAGACGATCAAGGCCGCCAACGCCGTCCTGATCGACTACCAGGCCACCATCCCCCTGGCCCAAGCCTAGGGCGGTGGCCTCGTCGCAGCGGCCGACGGGATGCGCTTCGTGGTCCCCGTCCAGACCATCAACGCCGGCCCCAATCCCCGCTACTTCGGCACCGGCCGAGGTGGCACCTGGTTCAACATGGTCAACGACCAGGTGGCCGGCATCAGCGGCGTGTTCGTGGCCGGCACCCTGCGCGACTCCCTGGTCCTCATCGACGCCATGCACGACCAAGACGGCGGGGTGCCACCCCAGGTGATCATGACCGACACCGCCTCATACTCCGACATCGTCTTCGGGCTTCTCCGCCTGCTTGGCCGCCAGTTCGCCCCCCGCCTGGCCGACATGCCCGACCAGAAATTCTGGCGGATCGACCCCCGAGCCGATTACGGGCCGCTCAACTCCCTGGCCAGAGGCCGGATCGACCTGGGCAAGGTGCAACGGCACTGGGCGGACATGACCCGCCTGGCCGGCTCACTGCACACCGGGGCGGTGCGGGCGTATGACACCCTGCGGGTTCTCCAGCGCGACGGCAAGCCCACCGCCTTGGGCGAGGCCGTCGCCATCTACGGGCGCATCGCGAAAACCAAGCACATGTTGGCCGTGCTCGACGACGAGGCCTACCGGCGCCAGATCAGCAACCAGCTCAGCCTCCAAGAGTCCCGCCACGCTTTGGCCCGGGGCATCTTCACGGACAGCGAGGCGAGCTGCGCCAGCGATACCGAGAAGGCCAAGAAGACCAGATCGGCGCTCTCGGCCTGGTCCTGAACGCCGTCACGCTGTTCACCACTCGGTACATGAACGCCGCCCTCGACCAGCTCCGAACCCAGGGCCATCCGATCGTCGAAGCCGACGTCATTCGCCTGAGCCCCCTGACCCGCAAGCACCTCAACGTGCTCGGGCGCTACAGCTTCCTCCTGCCCGAGCTGCCCGGAGGCCTACGCCCGCTCCGAGACCCCAACGGCGCCGACGAAGGCGAGGACGACGAGAGCTGACCGGCTGGGGTCCGCGGTCCTGACGCTAACCACTGTTCCAATCCTCCTCACGCCCGAGGAGGCACTCGTCGGCGACCGGCGCATCGGGCTGCCGTGGCAGACGATCGGCGCCTTCGTGCGGATCAGCACCCACCCGCGGATCACGGACCACCCGCTGTCGCCCGCGGACGCCTGGCGCTACGTCGCATCCTGGCTGGCCGCCGACCCGGTCTGGGTGCCGCGAGCGAGCGAGCGCACCGCGGCCGTCCTGGCCCGGCTCATCGCCCGCCACGACGTGTCGGCCAACCTCGTCCCCGACGCACAGCTCGCGGCTCTGGCCATCGAGCACGGCCTGACCGTCATCAGCGCCGACAGTGACTTCGCGCGCTTCGACGAGCTGGCCTGGGACAACCCGCTCGCCGGCTGAGCCGTGGCCTGCGTCCGCTCGACCGCGCCACCCAGTGGATACGCTCGGGCCCGGCTGGGACCACGATGCCGTCACCGAGCGCGCTCGCGGCGCTGGGCAGGTCGGGGCTGATCGGGCGCGAGAGAGGAGCACACGATGGCACGGGTGTTGATCGGTGGTCGCCGAGGGTTCTTCGTCCGTGGCGGGGGCGCGGGGGGCATGCTCTTCGGGTTCCTGCTGCGGCGGTTCCTGCGTCGCCGGGCGCAGCGACGGGCCGGGGCACCGTACGTGCAGTGAGGGGACCGGATGAGCGACGCGGCTGAGCGGTCCCGCGGGTCCGTCGTCAGCTCCCGCGGCGCCGGCGGAGGAACGGGTTGGTGAGGGCTTCGGTGACGTAGGTGTTGCCGTCGTCGGCGACCGTGCTCCCCGGGGCGATGATCTCGTCGATCCGGTCGAGCACGTCCGTGCTCAGCCGCACGTCGACGGCCCCGAGCTGGCTGTCGAGCTGCTCCATGGTGCGTGGCCCGATGATGATCGGCGCGGTCACCGCCGGGTGCTGCGCCACGAAGGCCAGCGCGAGGTGCACCATCGACAGGCCGCTCTGCTCGGCGAGCACCGCGAGGTCCTCCACCGCGTCGAGCTTGGCCTGGTTGGCTGGCTTGGTGAGGTCGAAGCGGGCCGGCATCATCTTCGCCCGGTTGGTCTGGACCGCCTCCTGCCCCTTGCGGAAGCGGCCGGTCAGCCAACCCCCAGCCAGCGGGCTCCACGGGATGATCCCTAGGCGGAAGCGCTCGGCCACCGGCAGCACGTCTCGCTCGATCCCCCGGTCGAGGATCGAGTAGGGCGGTTGCTCGGTCACGAAGCGGCCGAGCCCGCGCTGCTGCGAGATCCACTGGTCCTCGACCATGCGGTGGGCCGGGAAGGTCGAGGACCCGAAGGCCCGGATCTTGCCCGCCCGCTGGAGGTCGGTCAGGGCGGCGAGCGTCTCGTCATCGTCGGTGCCGCTGTCCGGGCGGTGCACCTGGTAGAGGTCGATCCAGTCGGTCTGCAACCGCCGCAGGCTCTGCTCCAGCGCCTGCACGACCCAGCGACGGGAGTTGCCCCGCTTGTTGGGGTCTCCGCCCGGCGCTCCCATCGGCACGTCCATCGGGCCGTGGAACTTCGTCGCCAGGATCACGTCGTCGCGCCTCCCGCGGAGCGCCGTCCCGACGATCGTCTCCGACTCCCCCTGGGAGTAGATGTCAGCGGTGTCGATGAAGCTGATGCCGGAGTCCAGCGCCTTGTGGATGATGGCGGCGGATCCGTCGTGGTCGGGCTCGCCCCAGGCACCGAACATCATGGCGCCCAGGCAGAGTGGTGAGACCACCATGCCGGTACGACCGAGGCTGCGATGCTGCATGACGCGACCGTAGGCGAGGCGCTGCTCGCGCGGCTCGGTCGACCTCGTCTGCCGAGGCTCGCCGCCCGCGGGTGTGGCGGTGTGTGAACCGGCCACCCAGTGCGGAGGTGCCGCCCTCAGCCTCTCGGCGTCGCGGAGCGGGTGCCCGAGCTGAACCACGCCCCCGCGAAGCTGAGCAACCCCACGATCAGAGCGGCGAAGCCGTGCGTGACGTGGTGGTGCGCGCTGCCCGCGGTGTGGCCCGGGAAGAAGGATGGCAGCGCGCTGGCAGTCTGGGTGAAGTACACGACCGCCACGATGAGCAGCACGACCCCCAGGACGGAGAGGGTGATCGTCGCGGCCATCGGCGCGTTGCGGACCGGGGTGGTGGAGGGACTGGCCATGGGCGCAGTGTGTCAGCCCCTGGCGCGGCACGCACCACTGTCGACGTCGGCGGCGAGCGTCGTGTACAAGTCGATGATCTTGGTGCGCGCCTCGGCCACGGTGCTCGCCGGGGCCGTGGTGGAGGCGGCGGCCTGAGCGTCGTTGCTCAAGGGCGTGAGCGCTTGGCAGACCGCCGTCGCCCATGGCCCGACCGGGTAACCGGTGCCGGGCGTCGGCGACGCGTCGCTCACCGACGGCGCCGGCGCCGCACCGGTGCTCGTGGCCGGCAGCACTGCGGGCGTCGTCAGCACCGTCGGCGCCGCCGTCATGGGGGTGGCGCCGGCCGGTCGTGCGGCCGCCGACGAGCGCGGGGCGGAGCTGCCGCAACCGGTCAGGAGCGCACAGAGCGCGACCCCGGTCGCCATCGTCCACCGGCTCGTCGAGGTCACCAACCGGATCTTATGGCGTACGGCACCTCGTCGACACCGGCTCCGCGCACGCCGTCGCGACCACCCGGTGATGCCCGCCGAGGCAACGGGTTCGTTCGACCACCCCCTCCTCGTGGGTCGTCTCACCCGTCAGGGCGGCACAGCGGGCGCGCGTACCTGTCGAGCCAAGGTGCGTGCCCACTCCGAGTGCGTCGCCGGAGGCGCTGACCATGGCGCTGGTGGTGGTGCTGGTCCTCGGGCTGGGCGCGGCTCTGCTGTGGTCGGTCCGCCGCGGGCACCAGGAGCACCAGCTGCGCCTGGCCCAGCTGGAGCGAGAGCGCAACGCGGCGCTGAGCCTGCTGGCCGACCGGGAGGACCTCGCTCGCCGGCTCACCCACAGCGCGTCCCACGACCCCCTGACCGGGCTGGCCAACCGCGCTCTGCTCACCGAACGGATCACCGCGGCGCTGCTGAGCACCGGTCATGTCGCGGTGATGTTCCTCGACCTCGACGACTTCAAGGCCGTCAACGACGAGCTCGGGCACGCCGCCGGCGACCTTCTCCTGCGTGCGGTGTCCGAGCGTCTGCTGGGCAGCGTCCGCACCGGCGACACCGTGGCGCGCCTCGGCGGTGACGAGTTCGCCGTCCTCTTCCCCGACTTGGACGCGGACTCCGCCGCGCCGGTGCTGCAACGGATCCTGGCCGCGGTCTGCTGCGAGGTGCCGTTGGGCGGCCGGGACCGCTCCGCGCAGGCCTCCGCCGGCTTGGCCTTCGCCGCCGACGGTGAGGACGCCGGACGGCTGATCGGCAAGGCCGACCTGGCGATGTACCACGCGAAGGACGCGGGCGGTGGAGGTCTGGCGATCTACGCGGAGTCGATGCACCAGGAGCTCGCCGGGCGGCTGTCGCTGCAAGCCGACCTGGCCCACGCCCTGACCCTCGGTCAGCTCAGCGTCGCCTACCAGCCCTTGGTCAGCCTCACCGACGGCGCCCTGGTGGGCTTCGAGGCGCTGCTGCGCTGGCGTCACCCGACCCGCGGGCTCGTCCCTCCGGACGTCTTCATCCCCGTCGCCGAGCGCAGCGGGGAGATCGACCGGATCGGGGACTGGGTGCTCACCGAGGCACTCGGCCAGCTCGCCGCGTGGCAACGCGGCCTCGGCCACCCCGCGCTGAGCATGGCCGTCAACCTGTCCACCCACCAGCTGGGCGACCCGCTGCTGCCCGAGCGTGTCCGCCACGCCTTGCAGCGCGCCGGCGTCGACCCGCGCACCGTGACCCTCGAGATCACCGAGAGCCTCGCCATGGACCAGGGCAGCCCTGCGCTGCAGCGCCTCTGGCAGCTCAAGTCCCTCGGCGTACGGCTGGCCCTGGACGACTTCGGTACGGGTCACTCCAGCCTCGCCCGGCTCTCCGCCATGCCCATCGACAAGGTGAAGATCGACAAGTCCTTCATCTCACCGCTCGTCGTCGGCGACGCGGAGTCGCACCGCCGGGCCACCCTCCTGCGCGCGGCCGTCGCCATGACCCACGGGCTCGGCCTGCAGGTCGTAGCCGAGGGTGTGGAGACCGAGGAGCACCTCGCCCTGCTGCGCGCTCTCGGCTGCCACGAGGCCCAGGGCTACCTCCTCGGCCGGCCGGCCGACCCAGGCGCCCACCACCTGCCCACGATGCGCTGGTCGCTGCCGCCCGGTGACCCTCGGCTCCTGCACCCTGACGCCGGGGCCTCGTCGCGCACGCCCGCGGTCATGCCCTCGGTGTCCTCCTTCCCAGCTCCCCGGCGCACCCTCCAGCAGGGCTTCGCCGCGCCAGCCGGCCTGCCCCCGGGACTGCTCGGCGTGGGCCAGCCACGGTCGGTCTGACCGCCGCGAGGCGCGCCGACCACAGCGACCGCTGCACCGCCGGCACCTAGGCTGCGCGCCGTGGACGGCCCCGGCGGGGCGCTGGCGGAGCGCCGGCGCAGCACGACGAGCACGGGGCCAGCCCGCGCCAGCGGAGGCACGGGGTGAACCTGCTGCCCGCGCTGCCCTTCTGGGCCGAGCTCCTCATCTTCCTGGCCAGCGCGGCGACCATCTGGGGCGCCGGCATCAGCCTGGCCAACGACACCGACGTGCTGGCAGACCGACTGCACCTCGGGCAGGCCCTCGGTGGGCTCATCCTGCTCGCGGTCGCCACCAACCTGCCCGAGCTCGCCATCACCTACAGCGCAGCGGCCAGCGGGCAGCTCGACGTGGCCGTCAGCAACATCCTTGGCGGGATCGCGATCCAGACCGTCGTGCTCGTCGCGCTCGATGCCTTCGGGGTGCGCGAGCGCCGTCCGCTCACGTACCAGGCCGCCAGCCTGGTCCTGGTGCTGGAGGGCGCCGTCGTGCTCGCCGTCCTGGTGGCCGTGGTCATGGGGACCCAGCTGCCCCCCACGCTCCTGCGCTTCCGACTGTCCCCCGACGTCGTGCTGATCGCGTTGATCTGGGTGGCCGGTCTCGTGCTGGTGCAGCGGGCGGGGAAGGGGCTGCCCTGGGGCGACGGCGGCGAGGCCCCCGACAGCCAGCCCGAGCCGCGTGGGCACTCGGCACGACGCCGTGCGCATGCGGCGTCAGCGCGCGGGATCAGCACCGTGCGCGCGGCCGTGACCTTCTCGGTGGCAGCGCTCGCGACGCTGGTGGCCGGTGCGCTGGCGGAGGAGAGCGGCACCGCCGCCGCCAGCCACATCGGCCTGTCGGGCGTCCTCTTCGGCGCCACAGTGCTGGCGGCGGCGACCTCGCTGCCCGAGCTCAGCACCGGCCTCACATCGACCCGGCAGGGCGATTACAAGCTCGCCTTCGGCGACATCTTCGGGGGCAACGCCTTCCTCCCGGTCCTCTTCCTGCTCGCCGTCGTGGTGTCGGGCAAGGCGGTCCTGCCGCACGCCCACGCCTCGGACATCTACCTCACCGGGCTCGGCGGGCTGCTCACCGTCGTCTACCTGGGCGGGCTCCTCTTCCGGCCGCGCACCCAGCACGCACGACTCGGCATCGACAGCATCGCCGTGCTCGCGCTCTACCTGCTCGGTGTCGTCGGGTTGGTCTTCCTCCCCGGCTGAGCTGATCGCGGCTCAGCCGCCCGGGCACACCCGGCCGGCCGCGCCCGTCCAGGCCCATGACCCAGCCGCCGGCGCGACGCTGACGTGGCACCGAGCGGGCGAGGAGACCTTCCTTACGTGCCTGCTTGCATCTGCTAGCACGCGGGTAGCATCGGCAGCGTCCACCCCGGACGACCGACCGAGATGAGAGGAGCTGCCCGTGCCCGACACCACCCCGACCTCAAGCACCAGTGGCCTCGCGGACCGCCTGAAGGGCTCCGCCAAGAAGCTGCTCGGCGCCGTGACCGGCGACGAGAAGCTGCAGCACGAGGGCGAGCTGCACCAGCAGAAGGCCGCCGCGACCACCCACGCCGCCGAGCAGGAGCAACGCGCCGAGCGCGAGCGCACCGAGGCCGAGCTCGCCGCTCGGCAGAGCGAGATCGCGGTCGAGCAGCAGCGCATCGCCACCGAGGCATCCGCAGACCAGCGCACCGAGCAGGCCGAGCGGCAGGGCGTCGCCGAGGAGCAGCGCATCGCCGCCGAGGCCAGCCACGCCCGGCAGGCCGCCGACCAGCAGAAGGCGGCGCAGCAGCAGGCAGCCACCCGCGTGGAGAAGGCTGCCGTCGCGCAGCACGACGCCAAGACCGCCGAGGCCGACCGGCTCGAGGCCGAGGCCGCCCGCGCGGCGAAGGCGGCCGCCACCCTGGACACCGCCACCGAGGAGACCGCATGAGCATCGCCACCACCGCCCAGGCCATCCCGCGCTCCGTCGTCGTGACGTCGCTGCGCGCCGCCCGCCTCCCGCTCGGCCTGGTGGGCCGGGTCACCAAGCACCCGGAGGCGAGCTGGCCTCCCGCGCTGGCCTTCGAGGGCTTCGAGGCCACCGTCGAGCAGCGCCTCGGCACCCTGCTCAAGGACGACACGCTCACCGCGCGCGCCGTCCTGCGCCGAGCCAAGGTCACCGAGGTCAAGCGCGCCGCCGAGCTCGCCGCCAAGGCCGAGGAGAAGCGCCAGAGCGCCGACGCCGAGCTGCACCAGCGGCAGGCCCAGACCGAGCAGCGTCGCACCGAGGCACGGGAGCAGGCCCAGCACCGGGAGCAGGCCGCCCGCGCCGAGGCTGACACCAAGGCGAGGGCAGCCAAGGCCGAGGCGGCCCGTAAGGAGACCGCCGCCCAGACGGCGAAGGCCTCGCAGGACAAGGCCATCGACCGGCAGGAGCGGGCCGCCAAGGCCGCCGCGCTGGCCAAGGAGTCGGCTGCGCTCGACGCCACCAAGCGCTCGGTCGAGGCCGAGCGGACCGTGGACCTGCTCGACAGCTCGATCGACGCCAGCAAGGCAGCTCGCACCAACCGCTGACGGCAAGCACCAGCACAGCACTGCGGCCCGGCTCCCGAGGGGGCCGGGCCGCAGTCCGTTCGCGACGTACCGTCGCTGGCAGCTCAGGCGTCGTAGTTGTCGCGGCTGCCGGACTTGGCCAGGCCGCGGCTGCCCATGTAGCCGATGGTCAGCAGCACGATGTAGAACCACGCCTTGTCGGCGCGGAAGTTGTCCGCGTGGTTGCTGGTCGTCTTGACGAGGTAGGAAGCGATCAGGACGCCGGCGACGGCGGCCACGTAGACGATCAGCTCGGTCGTCTTGAAAGAGGACTTGGTCTCGGTGCTCTTGCGCTGCACCGCCGGCGCGTGCCGGTGATCGACGGTGAGGTCGTCGGCGGTCGAGCGGGTGGATCCGGGGGCGGTGCTCATCTGGTCTCCTTCGTCGGTGGTCAGTCCCGAGCCGGGGTGCCGGCAGCAGACCGCTGGTCGTGCGCCCGAGATCTACCCGCTCCGCTCCCTGAGAGACGGCTGAGACGCCGACCCCTCGGCAGGTGACATCATCGGCTCGGTGCGGATCGGGATGCTCGCCTCCATCGCCCACCGCATCCCTCCACGCGGGTACGGGCCGTGGGAGCAGATCGCCTCCACACTCGCCGAGGGCCTCGTCGCGCTCGGTCACGAGGTCACGCTCTTCGCCACCGCCGACTCACGCACCGCTGGGCGCCTGCACGCCACCGCCCCCACCGGGTACGAAGAGGAACGCACCCTCGACGCGAAGGTGGAGGAGGGTCTGCACATCGCGGCGGCCTTCGAGCGGGCCGGCGAGCTCGACGTCATCTCCAACCAGTTCGACTTCCTGCCGCTCACCTACAGCCGGCTGGTCGCCATCCCCGTCGTCACCACCATCCACGGCTTCTCCAGCCAGGCGATCGTGCCGGTCTACGCCGCGTACGACGACATCGGGCACTACGTCGCGATCAGCGACGCCGACCGCCACCCGGCCCTGAGCTACGCCGCGACCATCCACCACGGCATCGACCCGGACGCGTTCAGCTACCGCCCCGAGCCGGGTGCCTACCTGCTCTTCCTCGGGCGGCTGCACCCCGACAAGGGCGCACACCGTGCCATCGAGGTCGCGCGCCGCGCTGGTCTGCCGCTCGTGCTGGCCGGCATCGTGCAGGACGAGCGGTACTTCGCCGAGCAGGTCGAGCCGCTCCTGGGCGGCGACGTGACCTACGTCGGCCCGGTGGGGCCGGCCGAGCGCGACCGGCTCCTCGGGGGAGCGCTCGCCCTGCTCCACCTCATCTCCTTCGCGGAGCCCTTCGGGCTGTCGGTCGTGGAGTCGCTCGCCTGCGGCACCCCGGTCGTCGCGCACCCGCTCGGCTCGATGCCCGAGCTCGTGCGGCACGGCGAGACCGGCTTCCTCGTCACCGACCTCGACCAGGCGGTCGCTGCCGTACGGGTCGTGGACCAGCTGCAGCGCAGCCGGTGTCGCGACGACGTGGAGCGGCGCTTCACCGCGGCACGGATGGTGCGCGACTACGCCGAGCTCTTCGCCCGCGTCTGCTCGGCGCCCGCCGGCGGGCCGTCGGCGACCAGCCGGTCGAGCAGCCCCGGCAGGTCGACGAAGGCGAAGCCGACGGCGGCGTCACTGATCCCGTAGGGCAGCAGCAGCCGATCGCCGCAGGCGAGGGCACCGCACGAGTAGACGACGTTGGGGACGTACCCGTCGCGCTCGTCGGGCTGCGGTCGGAGGAAGGGCTCACGGAGCTCGCCGAGGATGACGCTGGGGTCCTCCAGGTCGAGCAGCAGCGCACCGAGGGCGTACTCCCGCATCGGGCCGACGCCGTGGGTGAGGACCAGCCAGCCGCTCTCGGTCTCGATCGGCGAGCCGGCGTTGCCGAGCTGCACGAGCTCCCAGGGCCGGTCCGGGGTCTGCAGCGTCGTCGAGCCGCCCCACGACCACCCGTCGGGCGAGCTGACGATCGAGCTGCTCTCCCGGTCCCAGCGCGACAAGGCCAGCCGGCGGCCACCGACCGGCCGGGGGAAGAGCGCCATCCCCTTGTTCCGGGCCGCGGGGCCGGTCAGCTGGCCGACCCGGAAGTGCGCGAAGTCGGTCGTCTCGATCAGCTGCGGGGCGACGTGGGTCCCGTCGTACGCGGTGTACGTCGCGAGGTAGGTGACCGTGCCGTCGTCAGCGGTGAAGCGCACGAAGCGCGCGTCCTCCATGCCCACCGACTCCGACGGCGCGTACGGCCAGAGGATGCGCTCGTCCATCGCCGTGTCGGCGGGGAAGTCGACCTCGTAGCTGCAGGCCGCGATGCGCCGCGCGAGGGCGTCGGTGGTGCGCGTACCGTAGCGGCTGACGCCGTGCTCGGCGAGCCCGGCGAGGGCACCTTCGAGGTCGGCCGCGGCGAAGCGGGCGGGCAGCCGGCCCAGCAGGTAGGACGCGCTCTCCCCGTCGGCACCGGCGTCGGCCAGCATGCTCCGGAACAGGTCGCGGTCCTGGGTGGCCGGGCCGTGCCGCCCGGCGTCCAGGAAGGCTGCCGGCTCGTCGACGCGTACCTGGTCGCCGGGGCCGACGACGCCGGTGCGCAGCTCGATGCTCGACAGGTGCCCTTCGCCCACCGCGCGCAGGCTGAGCACGAAACGGGTCTGGCCCGGCGCCAGGCCGGACTGGTCGGGGTGCGGGACGGCGGACGGGTTGAACAGCGCCGCACCCTCGACGGAGTACTCGTTGGTGAAGCAGGCGCCGATCAGCAGCTTGCGCTCCTCGGAGACACCCATGCTGGCCGTCACTCGGTACGACACCCAGGTGTAGTGCTCGAGCAGCAGGGCGCGCAGGTCGCGGTGCCGCCCGGCGAAGCGCGCGAGCACCCCGTCGATGCTGGCCAGGACCTCCTCCTCGGTGAGCGTGAGGATTCGGCTGAGCAGCCCCGAGCTGCGTGACTCCCGGTCGAGGACGAGGCCGTTGGCAGGGACGAAGAGCCGGGCGAGCACTCGCGAGGGGTCGGGGTGCAGCCGGAGCGTCGCCCTCGTGACGAGCGGCGTCAACGGGCGAGCCGGCGCCCGTGCTGCAACGTCGACAGCGCGGCCAAGGTCGACTCGGCCCCCTGGTTCTCGTTGCGGCGCAGCGGGTGCAGCCCATCGCACCCACCGCCGCTGACCTCGTCGTAGAGCCTGATGCCGGCGTCGTTGTCCCCGAGGAACCACCCCACCGCGAGCGCGACACCCTCCGCCCACCGAGGGGCGCCGGTCACGGCGGCCGCCCGCGCGCACGCGTCGGCGAGGGCTGCCACCTCGATCGGCTGCTGGTCGAAGGCCGGCCCGACATCGCCCGGGCCACTGCCGCCGACCGGTGTCACCGACAGGTGCCCGTCGCGCGTCTCCCGCTCGAGCAGCCAGCCGAGCAGGCTCAGCCCGTCGGCCACCAGCGCGTCGTCCTCGAGCGCCACGCCGGCGGCCAGCAACGCCTCCGGCAGCACGCCGTTGGCGTAGCTGAGCCGGTCCTCCGGCCACGGCCAGGCCCCGGGGCGGACGGCGCCGATGCGCTGCGCCGCAGCCAGCAGCAGGGCGCGGGCTCCCGCGTGGGCGGGGTGCGCAGCCACCACCGCGGCGGCGCCGAGGGCGGCGAAGGCCATCGCGCGCGGGGACGGTGAGCGCCAGCGCGCGCCGCGGGTGAAGGCGGCCAGCGCGCCCGCACGGTCATCGGCGGACAGCCCAGCGGCGGGTTGCGCAGCCACCGCCGCGCCGAGCCCCCACAGCGCACGTCCCCAGCAGTCCTCCACCGACGGCCCGTCGGCCCACCGCAGGTCGACGTCGAGCCGGTTGCGGAAGCGTCCGTCCTCGACCTGCGCGGCGAGCAGGAAGGAGAGGTAGAGGCGGCTCAGACCCTGCAGGTCGGGGTCCGCGACCGGCTCCCGGCAGACCACCACCAGCGCGCGGGCGACGTCGTCGACGCAGTAACCGCGGTGGCGGCGCGGGACGAGGACCTCGGCGTGCTCGAAGAGCCCGGTCTCGTCGGTGAGCCGGCGCAGGTGGGCGAAGGAGGGAGCCGGGGGGGCGGCCAGCAGCCCGGCGCTCACGAGACGGCCGCGAGACCGGCGGCGACGAGCGTCACCGCGAGCTGGCGGTAGCGCTCGGCCACCGCGGCCCACACCAGCTCGGGCGCCTCGCTGGCGGCCTGGGCCGCCATCCGGGTCGAGAGCCCAGGCTCGCTGAGCACCCGGCGCAGGGCAGCGCCGATCGCGTCGGGGTCCTGGCGGGGTACGACGAGCCCCGCCCCGCCGGCGAGCAGCTCGATGGCATGCGGGAAGGCGGTGGAGACGACCGGCCGGCCGGCCGCGACCGCCTCGATGAGCACACCCGAGGTCACCTGGTCCGGCGAGTCGTAGGGCAGCAGCACCACGTCGGCGCACTCGATGAGGTTGGCCAGCTCCCGCAGCCCGAGGTAGCTCGGGTCCACCTCGACCAGGTCGGCGACCCCTCGGGCGGCGATGCGCTCGGCCAGGCAGGTGCGGTAGGCCTCGCCGTCGCGCTCGAGCACCTTAGGGTGCGTCTCGCCGGCGACGAGGTAGCGCGGGCGGAGGTCGCGCAGGCCGGGCATCGCGTCGATCGCCCACTCGATGCCCTTGCCGGGACCGAGCAGACCCCAGGTGAGGACGAGCGGACGGCGGCCCAGCGGGCGGCGGCGCGGAGCGCTGCGGTGGTCGATGGCACCGTGCGGGATGACCCGCACGCGGTCGGCCGACACGTCGTAGACCTCGCGCAGGCGCCGCCGGCCGGTCTCGGTCATCGCGACGACGACGTCGGCGGCCGCGGCGAGCCGGACGAGGATCTCCCGCTGGCGCGCGCTCGGGGCGGCCAGCACCGTGTGCAGGACCACGATGACCGGCGCGGTCAGCGCCTCGACGAGCTCCACGACGTCGGCGCCGTCGGGGCCGCCGTAGATGCCGTACTCGTGCTGGACGATGACGGTGCCGTACCCGTCGAGGGTGTGCCGCGCGGCGGCGCCGCTCGTCGGCGAGCCGTTGACGAGGTGGTCGACGACCTCGGGTGCGTCCTGCGGGTCACCGCCGGTGAGCGGCCGGTCGAGCACGCGCACGACGCCGACGGAGTCCACGGTGCGGACGAGCTCGGCGTGCAGTGCCTGGGTGAAGGTCGCGAGGCCGCACTGCGTGGCTGGGTAGGTGCTGAGCAGGGCGATGCTGCTGCGACGGCGGGCGGTGCCGCGCGCCGTGGAGGTGGACGCGGTCAGGGCGGTCATGAGCGGCTCCCGGATCGGTGGGGCGGCGCCTGGGCTGTCCGCGGGGTGGTCGTACCGATCGGTGCTGTCAGAGCCTGGGCTGCGTCTCAACCCGGGTGGGACGGGCTGGGGCCCGAGACACGTGCGGCGCCCCCGCGAGGAGGCGCCGCACGTGTGTCACCCGCGAGCGGGTGAGCGGGTGGTCTCAGAGAGCCCGGACGTTCGTGGCCTGGGGGCCCTTGTCGCCCTGGGTCACGTCGAACTCGACCTGCTGGTTCTCGTCCAGGCTGCGGTAACCGTCACCCTGGATCGCGCTGAAGTGCACGAAGAGGTCCTTGCTGCCGTCAGTGGGGGTGATGAAGCCGTAGCCCTTCTCACCGTTGAACCACTTGACAGTGCCCTGCGCCATATCGATCCCTCTCGGATCTGATGCTCGGCGACGGATGTCCGTGCTGCCGAGCAGGTCCTGCGGAGGCCCTCCGGGTGAGGACCGTCAACATCCGCGATGCACACCCGCGGGCCTTGACCGAGAATCGGGAGCCTGACGAGAACTGCGAACCTGAGGTGCAGCGTAGAGCATTCCGGGCGCTGTGGCGAGACCACCGCCGCCGGGCTGCCCGCGCACCCCTCGTGATCCACACAATGGAGCCCGGGGGCGGCCGACACGCCGGCGCGTCGCCTCCACCACGGCCCGACTGTGTGGATCACCGGCGCGGGCGGGAGCGGTGCGGCGAGAGCGGAGGCGGCGGGTGGGGTTCACACGGCGGGTCGAGGACTTCACCTGCGCGCGCTGCGGCGCGGCCAACCGCGGCGACGGTTACACCAACCACTGCCGCGCGTGCCTGTGGTCCCGCCACGTCGACGTGCAACCCGGTGACCGGGCCGCGGACTGCCGGGGGCTGATGGAGCCGGTCGGGGTGGAGCAGCTGCGCGGACGCTGGGTGCTGCACCACCGCTGCACCGCCTGCGGGCACCAGATGCGCTGCCGCACAGGAGCCGTCGACAGCACCGACGCGCTGCACGAGGTAGCGCGCCGGGCCGCCGAGAACGCAACCGGCCGAGGGTGAGCCGCGGCGGCCGATGTCGGCAGCCGCCCCGGCGCGTCGGTGTCGAGAGGTGACCTCTCGACCGGGGTCAGGCGGCGGCGGCTAGCTCCCAGCGGCGCTCGGAGTGGGTCTCGGGGGCGTCGTCGGAGGTGGCCCGCAGCAGCGAGTCGGGCAGCGACAGCTTGAGGATGGTACGGACGGTCTTCAGCCACTGCAGGGCAAAGGGCCCGGTCGTGTACGGGATGGCGTACCGCGCACAGATCTCCCGCACGTTCTCGCTCATCTCGGCGTACCGGTTGCTCGGCAGGTCGGGGAAGAGGTGGTGCTCGATCTGGTAGTTGAGGTTGCCGGTCATGAAGGACATGAGGCGGCCACCGTTGAAGTTCGCGGAGCCGAGCATCTGGCGTAGGTACCACTCCGCGTGGGTCTCGCTCTCCCACTCCGCCAAGGTGAACTTCTCCGCCCCATCGGGGAAGTGGCCGCAGAAGATGACCGCGTTGGACCACCAGTTGCGCAGCACGTTCGCGGTGAGGTTGGCGGTCAGCGTGGTGAGCGCAGCCGGCCCGGTGAGCAGCGGGAAGACGACGAAGTCCTTGGTCAGCTGCCGGCGGATCTTGCGCCCGATGGTCCGCATCTGGCGCTGCGCCGTCTCCTTGGTCTTGCGCCCCTTCTTCACCGCCGACACGTCGATGTCGTGGAAGGCGATGCCGTACTCGAAGAGGGTCGCGAGCACCGCCCAGATGAGCGGCTGCGCGAGGTTCTTGGGCTTCCACTTGTAGTCGCGGGTGACGCGGAGCAGGCCGTACCCGACGTCGCGGTCCTTGCCGACGATGTTGGTGTAGGTGTGGTGGATGAAGTTGTGCGAGTGCTTCCACTGCTCGGAGGGGCAGACCATGTCCCACTCCCAGGTGCTCGAGTGCACCTCCGGGTCGTTCATCCAGTCCCACTGGCCGTGGATGACGTTGTGCCCGATCTCCATGTTCTCGATGATCTTGGCGGTGGCCAGCAGGGCGGTGCCGGCGACCCAGGCAGGCGGGTACGCGGACCCGAAGAGCGTGATGCGCCCGGCAGCAGCCAGGCTGCGCTGCAGGCGGATCACCCGGCGGATGTAGGCCTCGTCGGTCGCGCCGCGGGCGGTCTCGATCTCGACCCGCAGTGCGTCGAGCTCGCGCCCCAGCGCCTCGACGTCGGCCGGGCTGAGGTGGGCGTACTCCTTGATGTCGCTGATGGCCATGCGGTTCTCCTTTGGTCGGGCTAGAGGTCGAAGGTGCAGTCGCCGGCGGCGGCCGAGATGCAGGTCTGGACGCGCTCGCCCTCGTGGTGCTCGCCGCCGTTGCGCAGGTCGCGGGTGCTGCCGCCGGTGAGCGGGACGACGCAGCTCTGGCAGATGCCCATCCGGCAGCCGAAGGGCATCTGCACGCCGGCCGACTCCCCGGCCTGCAGCAGGGTGGTGGCCCCGTCGACGGTGACGGTCCTGCCGCTGGTGCGGAAGGTCACGGTGCCGCCCTGGCCGCCCGCCCCGTCGAGCGAGATGGAGAAGCGCTCGAGGTGCAGACGGTCGCTGACGCGGCTGCTCTTCCACTGCGCCACAGCAGCATCCAGCATCGCCGGCGGGCCGCAGGCCCACGTCTCCCGCTCGGCCCAGTCGGGACAGACGCCGGCGAGGGCATCGAGCCGCAGCATCCCCATCGCGTCGGTGAGCTGCTCGTGCACGCGCAGGCCGTTGTAGCGCTCGGCGAGGGCGTGCAGCTCGGCGCGGAAGAGCACGTCGGCCTCGGTCGGCGCCGAGTGCACCAGCACGACGTCGGGTACGACACCCCTGCGGTCCATCGTCCGCAACATGGACATCACCGGGGTGATGCCGGAGCCGGCGGTGAGGAAGAGCACCTTCGCGGGCGGCGGCTCGGGCAGGGTGAAAGCACCCTGCGGCGCAGCCAGTCTCACGACGGTGCCGGGCTCGAGACCGTTGACGAGATGCCCGGACAGGAAGCCCTCTGGCATGGCCTTGACCGTGATGGAGATGAGGCCGTCGCCCTGCTCCGGCGTCGAGGTGAGGGAGTAGGACCGCCAGTGCCAGCGGCCGTCGACCTTGGTGCCGATCCCGATGTACTGCCCCGCGCGGTAGGACCCGGTCCACCCCCAGCCGGGCTGGATGACGAGGGTGGCGGCCTGCTCGGTCTCCCGTACGACACGAACGACCTTGCCGCGCAGCTCCCGGGCGCTCCAGAGCGGGTTGATCAGGTGCAGGTAGTCGTCCGGCAGCAGCGGGCTGGTCAGCCTGGTGCCCACCGCGCGGAGCACGGTGCGCAGGCGGGCCGCCGTGTCGGGTGCGCCGGGGGCCATGCTCTCAGCCTGAGGGCACAGATCCCGACTGTCACGGTGCTCCGGCATACGCTGACAGCCGTCTCGACTGTGCTGGCGCGACAAGTGTTGGAGGCCTCACCGTGACGCAGCCGTGGACGGACCTGCCGGTGGCCACGACGGCTGGCCTGCGCGACCACCTCGGCGATGTGGCAGCCGCCGTGGTCGCCGCGCTCCCGGCCGCCGTGCCGAGCTACGCGCGGCCGCTGGAGGGTGCCTTCGGCGAGGGGGTGCACCGCGGCGTCGAGGTCGCCCTGGCCCGCTTCCTCGAGCTCCCCGGCACGACCGAGCCGGCGCTGCAGCGGGCGGAGCACGACGTCTACGTCGCGCTCGGGCGCGGCGAGGCCCGGCAGGGGCGCGAGCTGGGAAGCCTGCTGGCCGCGTACCGGGTCGGGGCGCGCGTCGCCTTCCGGCAGCTCTCGGCGCTCGCCCGCGCGGCCGGCCTGGACTCCGACGCCCTCGTGCAGCTCGCCGAGTCGGTCTTCGCCTACATCGAGGAGCTCTCCTCGGCCTCGGCGGAGGGGTACGCACGCGAGCAGTCGCTGCGCGCCGGTGATGACGACCGGCGCCGGGCCGAGCTCGCCGCCCTGCTCCTGGCCGGCGGCCTCGACGCCCCGGCCGCCGCCGAGGCGGCCGCCCGGGCGGGGTGGGCGCTGCCCGAGCAGCTGGTCGTGGTCGTGGCGCCGCCGGAGCACGCGGAGGGCCTCGGTGGCCGGCTGGGCAGCGCGTTGATCACCGCGCACGGTGACGCCGCGGTCGCCGTGCTCGCCGCGCCGGCCGGCGCGGCCGAGCAGGAGCGCCTGGTGCGGGGGCTCACCGGGCGGCGGGCGGTGGTCGGCCTGCCGGTGCCGTGGTCGCGCGCGCCGGTCAGCCTGCGCACGGCCACCGTCGGCGCGCGGCTGCTGGCGACCGGCGTGCTCACCGGTGACCCGCTGCTCACCGCCGAGCACCGTGCGGCGCTGGTCGTGCACCGCGACCCGGACCTGGTCGAGGCACTCGCCGTCGGCCGGTTGGCGCCGCTGGACGCGCTCCCCGCGGCGACCGCGGCGCGGTTGGCCGAGACGCTGCTGGCCTGGCTGCGCCACCGCGGGGAGCGCCAGCGGGTCGCCGACGAGCTGCACGTGCACCGCCAGACGGTGGGTTACCGCCTCGGGCAGCTGCGCGAGCTGCTGGGTGCGGCGCTGGACGACCCGCAGGCGCGCTTCGAGCTGGAGGTCGCGCTCCGCGCGCGGTCGGGGTGAGCGCGCTCCGCGCGCGGTCGGGGTGAGCGCTCCGCGCGGTCGGGGTGAGCGGTGCCTGCTGCGGCTGACAGGCTCGCCGACGTGCCGAGCGCGGAGGACCTGCGGCTGGCCGACCTGCGGGACCCACGGCTGTGGGCGGCGGTGGGGCTGACCGGTGCCGCCGCCGGGGGGTGCGCGATCGCGCTCGTCGCGCTGCTGCACGCCGCCGGGCACCTGGCCTACCCCGGGCCTGGCTCCTTCCTCACGACGGTACGGCGCGCCTCAGCCGTCCGCCGCGTGGTGGTGCTGCTGGTCGCGGGCGCCGTCGCCGGGGTGGGGTGGTCCGTGCTGCGGGCGCACACGCGCAGCGCGGAGGTGGAGGCCTCCGTCCACGCCGGTCAGGCGGACGTGCCGCTGCCGCGCAGCCTCGGGACCTCCGTGCTGGTCACCGTCACGGTCGGCCTCGGCAGCTCGCTGGGGCGAGAGGCGGCACCGCGGCAGATGGGCGCGGCGTGCGCCTCGCTGCTCGGGCGCTGGCTCGGGTTGGCGCACCGCCACCGCCGCCTGCTCATCGCCTGCGGCAGCGGGGCGGGGATGGCGGCCGTCTACGACGTACCGGTCGGGGGGGCCCTGCTGGCGGCGGAGGTGGCGATGGGGACGCTGGCGCTCCCGGTGCTCCTGCCCGCTCTCGGCGCGGCCGCGGTGGCGACCGCGGTGGCCCTGCTGGCGCTGCCGAGCCGCCCGCTCTACCCGGTCCCCGGCGTGCACCCGACGCTCGGCCAGGCGCTCTGGGCGCTGCTCGCCGGACCGGTGCTCGGGCTCGCGGCCGTCCTCCTCACCCGGCTGCTGCGCGGGGCCGCGGTGCGGGCGCCCGCCGGGCCGGGCCTGCTCGCCGGTCCGGTGGTCGGCTTCGGCCTCGTCGGGTTGCTCGGCACGGTGCGACCTGAGGTCTTCGGCAACGGCCAGGACCTCACCACGCTCGCGATCGCCGCGGGGGGCGTCGGGGCGCTGGCCGCGCTGGTCGCGCTGAAGCCGCTGACGACCGCGCTGTGCCTGGGCAGCGGCGCGAGCGGAGGCCTCTTCACCCCGACGCTGGCCAGCGGCGCCGCGCTCGGCGCGGTCCTCGGCCACCTGTGGTCGATGGCCGACCACGGCACGCCCGCCGGCGCCTACGCCGTGGTCGGCGCGACCGCGGTGCTCGCCGCGGCGATGCGGGCGCCGGTCGCCGCCTTCGTGCTGATGGCCGAGCTGACGCGCGGCTCGCCGACCCTCTGGTTGCCGATGGCCCTCGCGACCGCGGGTGCGGTGGGGGTCAGCCGCCTCGTACCCAGCCCGTCGATCTACTCGCTGCGGGCGGGCGCTCAGGCCTACGAAGGGCCAGCCGGGTGAACCGTGGCCGCCTTACCCGATCCGTACACGAAGGGCGCAGCGCCCGCATGCTGGCCGGCGATGGTGCTCCTGTGCGGCTCGACGGGAGCCGCCTCGACGAGGAGAGCTCATGAGCACCACCCGCACCCTGCGCCGGATCGGAGCCGGCGCGGTCGTCGGCACGGCCGTCCTGGCGCTGGCCCCGACCAACGCCTTCGCCGCCACGACCACGAGCAGCACCACGCCGCACAGCTGCACGACAGGTGCGCTGCCGGCCGACGTCCTCGGCGCCCCCAGTCTCAAGGCGCACTCGGCGCAGGGCGTCTACCTCGGCCACACCAGCGACTACCGGCTGCGCGTGACGCACGCCGGCAGCAAGGCGCAGGCCTTCACCGTCCAGGTCACGACCAGCGCCCCGATGTCGGTGAAGAAGGTGCGGCTGGAGAAGGCCGACAAGGTGCTGCTGTCCAAGGACCGCAAGACGCTCGACCTTACCTTCATCAACTATGGGTACATCGACGGCGTGGACATCGACGCCCACTGCTCGGCGACCGTCACCGTGGCGGCGCGCGTGCAGGGCCAGTCGCTGCCCTCGTCGCAGTACTTCCTCGGCAAGCACCGCGCGCACCCGGCCTCGACGCCGGTCGTCATCAAGCGCACCCCCGCCACCACCTCTGGGAGCTGACATGATCCTCCGCAAGCACCTGCCCGGCCTCGCTGCCGGCACCATCGTCGGCGCCCTCGTCGCCGGCGGCATCTCGGTCGCCTCGGCCGCCACGCCCGGCACCGGCCACGCCGCCAAGAGCCACCCGGCTGCGGCGAAGGGGGACCGGCGCGCCGCTGCCGGCCTCGCTGCCAGGGCCGAGCACGGCACCTTCGTCGTACGCGGGAAGAAGGGGGTCGAGCGCACGCTCGACGTCCAGCGCGGCACCCTGACCGCCGTCTCGGCGAGCAGCGTGACCATCAAGAGCCTGGACGGCTTCACGGCCACCTACGCGCTCGCCCCCACGAGCCGGTTGCGCGTCGACGGAGCCGGCAAGGCCCCCGCCAGCACGTTGCGCACCGGGGAGAAGGCGGCCGTGACCGCCGTGCACACCGCGACCGGTGACACCGTGCTCACGCTGCGCGCCGGCAAGGCCACCACCAAGGCCCCCGCGAAGGCCGGCAGCCCGACCGCCTGATGCCCGACGCCCCGCCGGCCGACACTGCTCGGGTGAGCACGCCGGCCGGCGGGAGCGCGCGGGGCCTCGTCCTCGTGGTCGAGGACGAGGCGGCCATCGCCGCCCTGGTCCGCCTCTACCTCTCCCGCGAGGGGTTCGGCGTGCACGTCGAGCACGACGGGGTCGCTGGCTTGGCCGCGGCCCGCCGCCTGCACCCGGTCGCGATCGTGCTCGACGTCGGCCTCCCCGGCATGGACGGCACCGAGGTCTGCCGGGCGCTGCGGGCCGACGGCGACTGGACCCCGGTGCTCTTCGCCACCGCCCGCGACGACGAGGTCGAGCGCATCCTCGGCCTGGAGCTCGGCGCGGACGACTACCTCACCAAGCCCTTCAGCCCGCGCGAGCTGGTCGCGCGGGTCCGTACCGTCCTGCGCCGCGCACGCGCCGAGGTCGCGCCGCCGCCCTCGGTCGTCGGCCCGGTGACCGTCGACCACGAGCGCCGCCAGGTCCTCGTCGGAGACCGCGAGGTGGGGCTCACCGCGACGGAGTTCGCGCTGCTCGCCCACCTCGCCCGCCACCCCGGGCGGGTCAGCTCGCGCGAGCAGCTCCTCTCCTCGGTCTGGGGGTACGAGGCCGCGGCCGGCACCCGCACCGTCGACGTGCACGTCGCCCAGCTGCGCGCCAAGCTCGGTCCTGAGGCCGACGTGATCCGCACCGTGCGCGGCGTCGGTTACGCGGCCCGGCCGTGAGCCGGCGCTCCAGCCGCTCGCTGGCCGGGTCGGTGGCGCTCGTCGCCTGCACCGCGGTCACCGTCGCCGTGCTGCTCGCCGGCGTGGTGGCGGTCGGGCTGGTCCGCACCGCCTACGACGGGCGGGCGCGCACCCAGCTGCACAGCGACGCGGTGCTCGCCGCCCGCCTCGCCGAGCGGCCGGCGACCAGCGCGGCCACCAAGCAGGGACGCCCCGCCGCCCGGCTGCTGTCCGCCACCGGGATCAGGCTGCTGCGGGTGCGCGCCGACGGGACGACGACCGGCACGGTCCCCGTCTCCGCCGCCGACCGGTCGCTGGCCGCCGCGGGCGGATCGGTGCAGGCGACGAGGACGGTCGGCGGCCAGCGCTCGCTCGTGGACATCGAGCCGGTCGCCGCCGACGGCGGTGTGGTCCTGGTGGAGCGGGTCACCGACGCGCGCGCGGTGCAGGCCGGGGTGCTGCGCCGGATCGCGCTGGCGCTGGCGGCCGGGCTGCTCGTCGCGCTCGGCCTGGCGCTGCTGCTCGCCCGACGGCTCGCCCGGCCGCTCGAGCACGCCGCCACCGGCGCGCTCCGGCTCGCCGCCGGTGAGCGGGACGTCCGCGTACGCCCCGAAGGGCCGGTCGAGGTCGCCGAGGTGGCCGTGAGCATCAACTCTCTTGCGGAAGCACTGGCGGGCAGCGAGTCCCGGCAGCGCCAGTTCCTGCTGTCGGTGAGCCACGAGCTGCGGACGCCGCTGACGGCCATCCGCGGCTTCGCCGAGGCGCTGGCCGACGGGGTGGCGACCGGCCCGCGGGTGGTCGAGGCCGGGGCGACGATCGAGGCGGAGGCGACCCGGCTGCAGCGCCTCGTCGCCGACCTGCTCGACCTGGCGCGGCTCGGCGCGGAGGACTTCCGGCTGGAGCGCCACCCGGTGGACCTCCGCGCGCTGCTGCACGAGGCGGCCGCCGTGTGGTCGGCGCGGTGCGCGGCCGTCGGCGTGCCCCTCGGCGTCGAGGAGCCGCCGGGACCTGTGCTGTGCACCACCGACGCCGGCCGGGTCCGCCAGGTGCTCGACGGTCTCGCCGAGAACGCGCTGCGGGTCACGCCGGCCGGCCGGCCGATCGTCCTGGCGCTGCGGCACGAGGGCGGCCTGGCCGTGCTCGAGGTCCGCGACGGCGGCCCTGGCCTCACCGAGGACGACCTCGGCGTGGCCTTCGAGCGCTCCGCGCTGCACGAGCGGTACCGCGGCATCCGCCCGGTCGGCACCGGTGTCGGCCTCGCCCTGGTCGGCGGCCTGGTCACCCGGCTCGGCGGCTCGGCGGAGGCCGGGCACGCGGTCGAGGGCGGCGCCCGCTTCACCGTCCGCCTCCCCCCCGCGGAGGTCCGCCTGGCGCTGCAGCCGGCCCCCGTACCCGGCTAGCTCGCGTCCCTGCGGCACCGAGCCGCACCAGCGCGAGGGGGGTTGGCGCACCCCCGCTCGCTCGCGTCCCTGCGGCACCGAGCCGCACCAGCGCGAGCCAGGGCTCAGCGGGCCAGCAGCACCAGCGGTACGACGGGCCCACCGCCCGCGGCGGCCACGAGCCGGGCCACCTCGGCCAGGGTCCAGCGCGATCGGGCCTCCGCATCGACGACGAGCAGCGGGCCCACCCCGTCGAGCCCGAGGCCGGCCGGCAGCGCCTGCGTGCCGTGGACCGCAGCGACCCGGTGCGCGGCGTTGCCCTCCTCGGAGCCGGCCGTCGGCGCCACCCCGGCCGGCTGCAGGGCGCCCAGCCAGGTCATCCGCCCCAGTGCCGCGATCCGCTCGGCCAACCCGGTGACCAGCAGCGGGTGCTCGCGGGAGGTCACCGCCAGGACGCCGGCCGGGCGGCCGGCGGGGAAGCCGAAGCGCTTGAGGGCCGCCGCGCAGCCGGCCACGACATCGTCCGGCGGTGGCGCGTCGGGGGCGCCGAGCAGCGCGGCGAGCCGGTCGGGCCACTCCCCCACCGCCTGGGCGGAGGCGACGGCCACGCCGCGCAACGGTGGCGTGGCCAGCCGGCCCTTCAACGGCACACCGAGCGCGGCCAGACCGCTCGGCCACTGCTTGCGCGGTTCGACCGGCACCCCGACCTGACCCAGTGCAGCTTGCGCGGCGACCAGCGCGTCGGCCGCGATCGCGGCGTCCTGCCACGGCCCCGCGCACACGTCGCACCGCCCGCAGTCGCCCGCACCGGGGTCGTCGAGCTGCTCGCGCAGGAAGCGCATCCGGCAGACCGCGCCGGCGCGGTAGTCGCGCATCGCCCCCTGCTCCGCGGCGCGCGCCTCGGCCACGCGGGCGTATCGCTCGGCGTCGTAGGACCACGGCTGCCCGGTCGCCTCCCACCCACCGGTCACCCGGCGCACCGCGCCGTCGACGTCGAGCACCTTGAGCAGCTGCTCGAGGCGGGTCCGGGAGAGCTCCACGTGCGGCTCCAGCGCGGGCAGCGACAGAGGGCCGCGGGTGCCGAGCACGGCGAGCACCTGGCGCACCGAGGTCTCCGGCGGGAAGGCCATCGAGGCGAACCACGCCCACACGCGCTCGTCGGCGTGCCCGGGCAGCAGCAGCACGTCGGCCCGCTCGGTGGCGCGGCCGGCGCGACCCACCGCCTGGTAGTAGGCGACGGGGGACTGAGGGCTGCCCAGGTGCACGACGAAGGTGAGGTCGGGCTTGTCGTACCCCATCCCGAGGGCGCTCGTCGCGATGAGCGCACGCACCTCGTTGCGCAGCAGCGCCTGCTCGGCCGCGACCCGCTCGTCGGCGGCCATCGCCCCCGTGTAGGCCAGCACGCGGTGGCCCCGCCCGCGCAGGAAGGCCGCCGCCTGCTCGGCCTGCGCCACGGTCAGCGCGTAGACGATGCCCGCCCCTCGGCCGCCGCCCAGCCCCTCGAGGTGGGTGTCGAGCCAGCCGAGGCGGTGCGGGTCGTCACCGAGCTCGAGCACCCCGAGGCGCAGGCTGGCCCGCTCGAGCGGCCCGCGCAGCACCAGCGCGTCGGCGCCCAGCTGCTCGGCGACGTCGGCGGTGACCCGCGCGTTGGCGGTCGCGGTCGTGGCCAGCACGGGCGTGCCGTCGGGCAGCCCCGCGACGAGCTCTCGGATCCGCCGGTAGTCGGGGCGGAAGTCGTGCCCCCAGTCGGACACGCAGTGGGCCTCGTCGACCACGACGAGCCCTGCCTCGCGCGCGAGCTGCGGCAGCACCTCGTCGCGGAAGCGCGGGTTGTTGAGCCGCTCCGGGCTGACCAGCAGCAGGTCGACCTCGTCGGCCCGCACCGCCGCATGCACCGCGTCCCAGGAGTCGCGGTCGTCGCTGGTGATGCTCGCGGCGCGCACCCCGGCGCGGCCCGCGGCCTCGACCTGGTTGCGCATGAGCGCGAGCAGCGGGCTGATGAGCACGGTGGGGCCGCCGCCCGCCTCGCGCTGCAGCCGGGTCGCGAGCACGTAGACCGCCGTCTTGCCCCACCCCGTGCGCTGCACGACCAGCACGCGGCGCCGGCCGACGACGAGGGCCTCGACCGCTGCCCACTGGTCCTCGCGCAGCACCGCGGCCGGCCCGGCGAGGTCGTTCAGCACCTCCTGGGCCCGCGCGCGGAGGTCGGTGACGGGCATGCGGCCACCCTGCCTCACAGGTGCGACACGCCCGCGCGGCCGCCCGGCATCCCCCAGGATCGACGGGTGCGCCGCGCCCTCCTGCTGACCGCCCTCGCGACCGGCGCAGCGCTGCTGCCGCTGCCGGCCGAGGCCGGCAGTGCCCAGGTCGTGTCGGTGAGCACCGCCCGGGCGACCGCTCGCTGCCCCCACCCGGGGACGGCGACGGTCTACACCGTCCCCGACACGGGTGCGCCGGGGGGCCGTCGACGGGTCTGGGTCTACCGCCCGGCGGGCCGCGACAGCGCTACGACGCCGGTGGTCTACCTGCTGCACGGCGACCCCGGCTCCGCGGGTGACCTCGGCAGCCCGCAGCTGGCCGCGCTGCTCGACGCCCGCGCCTGCGCCGGGCTCACGCCGGTCGTCGCCGCCGCCCCGGACGGCAACGGCCCGCACGCCGAGGACACCGAATGGGCCGACGACGCGCGCGGCCGCTTCCGGGTCGAGTCCTTCGTCACCGGTCGGCTGCGCCAGGTGGTGGAGGGCCGCGCGGTGCGCTCGTCGACGCGGCGGGCGCTGGTCGGCTTCTCGATGGGGGGTTACGGCGCCGTCGCGATCGCCGAGCGCCACCCTGACACCTACCGCTCGGCCGTCGCCATCGCTGGCTACTTCCACATCGACGACCCCGACAGCGCCTTCGGTACGGGGCCCCAGGACCACGGGCACGATGCCGCCCACGACCCCGATGCCCTCGCCGCCCACGCCCGCGGCCTGCACCTGCTCCTCGTCGACGGCAACGACGACCGGGAGCCGGTGGCCGCCGGCGAGACGCAGCGCTACGCCCAGCTGCTGCGCGCCCGCCACATCCCGGTGACCGCGCGCATCGACCGCGGGGGGCACACGCTGGACTACGCCCGCTCCGAGCTCCCCGGCGCGCTGGCCTTCCTCGACCACGCCTGGCCGGGCTGAGGGTGGCCCACCGGAGCCTCCACGCGGGCTGAGCGCACGCTGGGCGTCGGCTGAGCCTTGCCCGTGACCTTGGTGCCGCGCTGGCCCGGCCGGGCCCGCACCCGGCACGGTGGCGGGATGAGCGTCGCGTCACCGAGCGCACCCCCGCCGACGCTGCACCTCGACACGACCCACCTGTCGAGCCACATCACCGGGTCGACCCGCACCGGGGCCTGGCTGCTCTCCCCCTGGGTGGCCGCGCTCGTCGGTTGCGCGGCCGTCGCCGTGCTGGCCCTGCTCGCCGCACGGTGGGTGCGCCGCCACCGCGGCCGCAGCGCAGCCCCGGCCTGGCGCTTCCGCACCGGTCAGGGGCTGCTCGGTGTGGGCGCGCTGCTGCTCGCGGCGCTGACCGTCGGCGCGGCGGTGAACTCCTACGCCGGGTACCTCCCGACCCTGGCCGCGGTCGGCCGGCTCGCCACCGGGGACCAGACGGGCGACGTGAGCACCGCCGACGCCGACCTGCACGCGGCGCTCGCGAGCTCCGGCCTCATCGCCGCACGCCGCCGCGACGCCCGGTGGCGCACGGTCGTCGTACCCCTCCGCGACGCGGCGCTGCACATCGGCAACCGTGACATCGTGGTCGCCCTCCCACCCGGTTACGACGCCCAGCCGGCCGTGCGCTACCCCGTCGTCTACCTCTTCAACGGCTACCCCGGCCGGGCCACCGACTGGTTCGTGTCCGGGCACGTGACCCAGGCCGTCGACGCGCTCGTGGCAGCCCGCGACCTGCCCTTCCCCATCCTCGTGGCCCCCGACGTCAACGGTGGTTACCTCACCGACTCCGAGGGCCTCGACGCCACCGGCGGCCCCCAGGTGCAGACGTGGTTCGCGCACGACGTGGTGAGCTGGGTCGACGGGCACCTCCGCACGAGGGCCGACCGCGCCGACCGCGTGCTGATGGGGATGTCCAGCGGCGGCTACGAGGCCGTCAACATCGCCTTCCAGCAGCAGGACGAGTTCGGGATCGCCATCGGCCTCGAGCCCTACGGCGACCCGGGCCAGGTCGCCGACCGCCTGCTCGGCGGGTCGATCGCCGCACTGCACGCCCAGGACCTCAACTACTACGTGCCGACCTTCCCGTTGCACCACACGATCGAGATCTTCCTCGACGACGGCGGGAGCTCCATCCGCAGCGTGGGCCGGGTCGGGGCGCTCGCCCGGCTGATCGCCGACCGCGGGGAGCCGGTGGACATGCGGGTCGAGCCGCACGAGGGGCACACCTGGGCGGAGGCCGCTGCCGGCCTCCCCTACGCGTTGGCCTTCGTCGGGCGCCACCTCGGCGAGCCGGCCCTGCTGCAGACCCCCCCGACGGGCACCTTCCCGCTGCGCCACCGGACCCGGCTGTCCCTGCTGCTCAGCCGGGATGCCCAGCGGACGCACACCGGTCGTGCTCGCCCGCGCCCGCAGTCGCCCCGAGCCCCTCGGTGACCGCGGCCAGCAGCCGCTCCCGGACCGCCAGCGCGCCGGCCCGTCCGTCGGTCGCCGCCTGGCCGGCCCGGCGGCGGGCGGCCGGTGTCAGGCACCAGCGCAGCACGGCGGCCACCTCCCCCACCGAGGCGTCCACCCCCAGGCACGGCCACCCGAGTGCCGCGGCCTGCGCCGCCACCTTGGCGCCCCCCCGGACCGGGTCGACCGCGACCACCGGCACCCCCACCTTGAGCCCGAGCACGAGCCCGTGCAGGCGGGTGCTGAGCACGGCGTCGGCCCGGGCCAGGACGGACTCGACCTGCTCGGGGGTCCGGGCGGCGAAATCCGTACGCGTGTCCAGCCGGGTGTCGACCCGCACCGCCGCCGCCCCCACGTCCCGGAGCGCCGCGGCGAGCACGGTGTGCGCCGACGCCAGGAGCTGGTCGGCGCCGTACTCCGGCTGCGGGTTGGCCAGGACGACCGCCACGACGGGTACGCGGGCCGGCTGCGGCACCAGCGCGAGGTCGGGCACCGGGGCGCCGGCGCCGTCCCGGGGCAGCAGCACGTCGACCGCGCCGACCGGGGTGCCGTCGACCACGGAGACCGAGACCGCGACGACCCGTACGCCGGCGAAGCGGGCCAGCAGCCCGTCGACCTGCCAACCGCGCAGCGGCCCGCAGGTGAAGACGAGCACGTCGTACGCCGAAGGGTCGACCGTGTCGAGGTCCACGCCGCCCTCGTGCCGCCCTGCGCCTGGCGAGGCGAAGCCGGGTGACACGGCGACGTCGTGGGCGATGCCCGCCGCGGTCAACCAGCCGGCCACCGCGTCACGGGAGAGCTGGTCGCCGGCCGTGGTCTCGCCGTGCAGGAAGCCGAACCAGCCCGTGAGCAGCACCCGCACCCGGGCAGGATGGCAGCAGTGACCCGCGCCGGCGCGACGAGGACCGCCACCGCACCGCCCCCCGCGGTGGGACCCACCTCGCCCCGGGCGCGGCAGCCCGCCGCCACGGGCCGGCGGCTGCTCGACTGGCCCGGCTGGGCGCCCTGGCTCGCCCGCGCGGTGCTACTCATCGGTGTGCTCGACCTCATCAGCGCGGTGACCCGCCCCGAGCGCGGGAGGGTGATGACGCTGCTCGACGTGCTGCCGCTGGGCCTGGTGCACGCGGCAGCTGCCGTGACGACGGCCGTCGGCGTGGTGTTGATCATGTTGTCCCGTGGTCTGCGCCGCCACAAGCAGCGTGCCTGGCTGGCGACGGTGGCCCTCCTGGCGGGCAGCGTCGGTCTGCACATCGCCAAGGGCCTCGACGTGGAGGAGGCCGTGCTGTCCGCGGCGCTGCTCGGGCTCCTGCTGGCGGCCCGGCGGCACTTCGGCGCTGAAGGGGACCGGCGCACCCGGTGGCGGGCGCTCGCGGTGACCGCGCAGCTGCTCGCGCTCGACGTCGTGCTCGGTTCGTTGCTGGTGGGCACCGCCGGGGCGCGCGACGTCGACGGCGACCGCAGCGTGCTCGACACGGTGGCGACCGCGGTCCGCGGGCTCGCCGGGGTCAACGGCCCGCTGAGCCTGCGGGGCCGCCGCGGAGACGCGATCGGCGACATCCTCCTGGCGCTCGGCCTGCTGACGGTCGTCACCGCGGCCTACCTGGTGCTGCGCACCTCGCAGCCGACCCCTCAGCTGTCCGCCGAGGACGAGGTGGGGCTGCGGCGGCTGCTGGCGCGCCACGGAGAGCTCGACTCCCTCGGTTACTTCGCGCTCCGCCGGGACAAGAGCGCGGTCTTCTCCCCCTCGGGCAAGGCGGCGGTCGCCTACCGGGTGCTCAACGGTGTGCTGCTCGCCAGCGGCGACCCGCTCGGTGACCCGGAGGCCTGGCCCGGCGCGATCAAGGAGGCGCAGGAGCTGGCCCGCCGGCACGCCTGGACCTGCGCGGTGATGGGGTGCAGCGAGACCGGCGCCGAGGCGTGGCGGCGGGTCGCCGGCCTCGACGCCCTCGAGCTGGGTGACGAGGCGGTCGTCGCGGTCTGCGACTTCACCCTCGAGGGGCGGGCGATGCGCAACGTGCGGCAGGCGGTCGCGCGGGTCGAGCGCGCCGGGTACGCGACCGTGGTCAGCCGGCTCGGCGACATCGACCCGGAGGAGCGGCGTCGACTGCGCGAGCAGGCCGCCCGCTGGCGGGGCGCGGAGACGGAGCGGGGCTTCTCGATGGCGCTGGGGCGGCTGGGCGAGCCGGCCGACGACGCCTGCGTCTTGGTCGCCGCCTCCCGCGAGGGCCAGCTCGCGGCCTTCCTGCACTTCGTACCGTGGGGCGAGCACGGACTCTCCCTGGACCTCATGCGCCGCGACCGCGAATGCGACAACGGCATCAACGAGCTGCTCATCGTCGCGGCGCTGCAGGCCGCTGCCAGCCTCGGTGTCGACCGGGTCAGCCTCAACTTCGCCGTCTTCCGCTCGGCGCTGGAGCGCGGCTCGCGCATCGGCGCGGGGCCGGTGCTGCGGCTGTGGCGCGGGCTGCTCGTCTTCGCCTCCCGGTGGTTCCAGATCGAGTCGCTCTACCGCTTCAACGCGAAGTTCCGCCCCGTGTGGGAGCCGCGCTTCATCTGTTACCCCAACGCGCGGGAGGTCCCGCGGATCGCGGTCGCCGCGCTGGAGGCCGAGGCCTTCCTCGTACGACCCACCTGGCGCGGCACCCGCGAGGCGCTGGGGCGCTCGCTGCAGCGCCGCCGGGCCCCCGCGTGCGAGCCGGTGCCGCTGGAGCAGGCAGGCTGAGGGCCGTGGCGGCGGCACCGAGGGCACCGAGGGCAGCCCCACGGCCGTCGGTCCAGGCGCCGCCGGACGTCCCGGCGCTGCAGACCGCAGCCGCGCTGGCCAACACCCTCGGCAGCTTCTGGCGCTCGGCGCTGGCGCTGCCCTTCGTCGGCGGACCGGCCGCGCTGCCCGCCGTCGCCAGCCTCGCCGCCCGCTGCGGGCAGCTGGCGGGGGACCACGCCGACGCCCTCAACGCCGCAGCGACCGCCCGCGGCGGGGCGGCCCAGACCGCCACCGACCCGACCTACCAGGTCACCGTCGACAAAGCGCTGCCCACCCTGTCCGACGCCGGCCTGGCCGTGGGGGTGGCCATCACCCTCACCGACCTCGCGCTGCAGACGGTCACCGCCCTGGTCAGCGAGGTTGACGCCGGTGACGCACGGCAGCTCCTGGCCTCCGTGGGGTGCGTGCTCGGTGCGCAGCGCGCGCACCTCCTGCTCGCCCGGCGCCTGCTCGCCGACGACCGGACCACCCAGCTCGGTGACGCCGGCCCCGACCTCACGGCCCTGGAGGCGAGCGTGGGCGACGTCGGCGAGCCGGAGCTCTACACCCGCACGAGCGACGCGGTCGCGGCGACCGAGGGGGCCGTCCCGTGACGGGGGCGGTGTCGTGAGGGGGGCGGTGTCGTGAGGGGGGCGCGGCCGGGTCTGCTCCTTGCGCAGGAGCCCGGGGTCGGGCCCACCCGCCGCCGCATCCTCACCGCGGCGGCGCTGCCGCTGCTCGCCGCGTGCACCAGCAGCCGGGCCGACCGACCGCCGGCCCCGCCGGTCACCCCGACGCCGTCGGGTGCGACCACGGGCGCGATGGTGCCGGCGCCGAGCACGAACGCCGCCGACGTCGACCTGGTCAGGACCAACGCCGCCCTTGACGCGGTGCTCGCCGCGGCGTGCGGCGCCGCCGTGGACGCCCTCGTCGCGAGCGGTGCCGCGCCCGCCCTCGCCCAGCAGCTGCGTACCGCCCGCGATCACCACACCCAGCACGTCGCCGGCTGGCGCACCGTCCTCCCGGCCGGGAGCGCCACCCCGGCGCTGCGCGATGCCGACGCGCAGGTCGCCGCCGTGCGCGACGCAGGCTCGCCCAGCGCGGCCGCCCTGCTCGTGCTGGCCCTCGAGGACGCAGCCGCGGCGACCTGCACGCGCGCCTGCGGGCTGCTGACCGGCGCGGACGCCTTGGCCGTGACCGCTGGCGTCGGCCCGGTGCAGGCCAGCCACGCCGCCTCGCTGCGCTTCCTGCTCGGGCGTCCGCTGCTGCCCGCGGCCTTCCAGCAGGTCGACGCGGCCCTGCTCCCGGACGCTCTGGCCTAGCGGACCACCAGATCCATCTTCATGTAATCGTGCACCGTGCAGTAGTAGGCGTAGATGCCCGGTTTCGCCGGTGCGGTGAATGACCCGGTGCCGCCCGGCTTGATCACCTCGGTGGTGAAGCTGCCGTCAACGGCGGTCACGCTGTGCGGCGCCTGGTCGTCGTTGCGCACCGTCACCGTGGCCCCAGGGTGCACCGTCAGCTCGTTGTACGCGAAGTTCTTGATCCTGATGGTGGCCGGCGCGGAGGTTGCGGCCACCGACGCCGCGGAGGATGACGAGGACGAGCAGCCGGCGAGCGTCGCACCGCCCAGCGGCAGCAGCACCACGAGCAGGGCGGCCGCACGACGGCGGAGCGGGAGGGCCACCCGTCGATCCTCCCAGGGGCCCGGCGCCCCCGCCCACCCGGCGCCCCCGCCCACCCGGCCGCCCCGACGCACGGGCGCCCACGGACGCGGACGTGCCGCCTCCCACCTGGGCATCTAGGGAACATGCCGCCGTGGCATATCTCGTAGATGCCCGGGACCACCGGGAATCGCAGCGAGGAGGTCGACGAGGGCGGACCGCACTCGATCATGGCGACGCGCCTTCGTCACCCAACCGATCATGTCGAGGGCGGGATCTCGGCTGGAGGCCATGATCAGTTGGCCGGGGGCGGGCGGCGGACGCAGAAGCGCGGGGGGGGCGGACGCAGAGGCGCGGGGGACGGGCGGCGGGCGCAATAAGGGCCGGCGCCGGGAGCGGTAGGCGACCTAGCATCGGCGGCGTGCCCGAGCAGACCAGACGCCGGCTGCTCGGTGCCGGTGCCGTCCTCCTCGGCAGCGCCGCGCTGGGCCTGCAGGAGGCCCGCCCCGCCGGTGCCGTCGGCGCCCCCCGCTCCGACGCCGACCTCGACGCCCTCGCCTACGGCGCTCACCAGCTGGTGCTCGTGACGGCCCGGACGCACCGCAGCACGAGCGGGCGGCTGTCCACCTGGGCGCGCCGCGAGGACCGCACCTGGGCCCAGCGCACACCCCCCGAGCACGCCTGGCCCGGGGTCACCGGCGTCGCCGAGCCACGGGACAAGCGCGAGGGCGACGGCCGTACGCCGGCCGGTTCCTACGCCCTGCCCTACGCCTTCGGCACCCGTCCCGATCCGAGGCTCTCGCTGCGCTACCGGCGGATCACCGGACCGTGGGACGTGTGGGTCGACGACCCGAGCGATCCGCACTACAATCAGTGGGTCGACACGCGGCGGGTGGCCGCCCGCAGCTCCGAGTCGCTGCCCTCCTACGAGTACGCGGCCGTCATCGACTACAACACGCACCCCGTCGTCCGCGGCAAGGGGTCGGCGATCTTCCTGCACCAGTCCCGCGGCCGACCGACCGTGGGCTGCGTGTCGCTGCCGATCCCGAGGCTGCTGCGCGTGCTGCGCTGGCTCGACCCCGCCGCCGCCCCCCGCATCGCCGTCACCGTCGGCTGAGCGGGCTCACTCCTCGCCCGACTCGGTGTCGGGCGTCGGGAGCAGGTAGAGCACGGCCAGAGCGAGCTGCAGCGCCAAGAAGAGGGGCAGGCTGAGCAAGCCGAGGGCGGTGGCCGCGACGTAGGTCGGGGCGCCCAGGCGGTAGCGCTTGTGCCGGGTCGCCATCAGCTGTGCGGTGACGTGCGGGCGCAGGAGGTCGGGGCGCGCGCGGACCGCCCGCCACAGCACCTGGAAGCCGACCGACATGGTGACCGTGACGCCGCCGTACAGCAGCACGGCCACCCGTCGGTCGGCAGTGGAGCCCGAGACCGCGTACTCCGCCAGTGTGCGGGTCGGGAAGGGGATGACCGAGATGGTCAACAGAAGGACGAGGTTGGCGACCTGCAGCCGGTGCGTGCCGCGGGCGACCAGCCGCAGCGTCGCATGGTGGTTGATCCACAGCACCCCGACGACCAGGAAGGCCGCGAGGTAGGCGACGTACTCCGGCCACGCGTGCCCCAGCTGGTGGGCGAGCGTCCCGTCGGCCGGCCTGGGGTGCGGCAGGTCGAGCACCAGCAGCGTCAGCACGATGGCGAAGACGCCGTCGCTGAAGGCCTCGAGCCGGCCGAGCCCCGTCCCCGGGCGCAGCACCGCGCCCGGCACCGGGTCCGCCCGCTCGCTCACGCGCGCAGCGTGCCATCGTGCGGGCGGATGGGTGCGGGGCGCGCGGCGCGCGGGCAGGGAGGGCCCGTGCCCACCTCCGTCCTCTGGCTGCGCCGCGACCTGCGCCTCGCGGACCACCCCGCGCTGCACGCGGCGCTCGACGACGCGGGCGACGGCGAGGTGCTCCCGCTCTTCGTCCTCGACGACCGGTTGGGCGGTCCGAGCGGCGCGCCTCGGCTGGCCTTCCTGCACGGAGCGCTGCGCGACCTCGCCGAGCGCACCGACGGGCGGCTCGCCGTCGTGCACGGCGACCCGGTGACCGTCGTCCCGCGGGTGGCCAGGGCGGTGGCTGCGACCGGTGTCCACATCAGCGCCGACTTCGGCCCGTACGGGCACGAGCGCGACCGCGCGGTGGAGCGGGCCCTCGAGGTGCCGCTGGTGCGCAGCGGGTCGGCCTACGCCGTCGCGCCCGGTCGGGTGCGCACAGGCGACGGCACGCCCTACCACGTCTTCACGCCCTACTCCAAGGCGTGGCTGCTGCACGGCTGGCGCGCTCCGCTCGACGCTCCCCAGGGGGTCAGGTGGGCGGGGTACGAAGGGCGCACGAGCGCGATCCCGGCCGGCCCCACGGTCGGCGCCGACCTCCCCGAGCCCACCGAGGCCGCGGGTCTCGCTCGGTGGGAAGCCTTCCGCCGCAGCGATATCACCACCTACGACGGCAACCGCGACGACCCCGCGCTGGACGCCACGTCGCGGCTGTCGGTCTACCTCAAGTACGGCCTGCTGCACCCGCGTACCCTGCTGGCCGGCATCGACGCCTCGACCGAGGGCGGCCGGACCTTCCGCAACGAGCTGTGCTGGCGCGACTTCTACGCCGGCATCCTCGCCGAGCGACCTGAGGCCGCGCGGACGAGCTGGGACCAGCGCTTCGGCCGCTTCGAGGTGGACGACGACGCGGTCGCCGACGAGCGCTTCGCGGCCTGGTGCGAGGGGCGCACCGGTTACCCCATGGTCGACGCCGGCATGCGGCAGCTGGCCGCCGAGGCATGGGTGCACAACCGGTTGCGGATGGTCGTGGCGAGCTTCCTCGTGAAGGACCTGCACGTCGACTGGGCCAGGGGCGCGCGCTTCTTCCTCGACCGGCTGCTCGACGGCGACCTGGCCAGCAACCACATGGGCTGGCAGTGGGTGGCCGGCAACGGCACCGACGCCGCGCCCTTCTTCCGCATTTTCAACCCGACCACCCAGGGGCAGAAGCTCGACCCGACCGGGGATTACGTCCGCCGCTGGGTGCCCGAGCTGCGCGGGGTGCCGGGCAAGGCCGTGCACACGCCCTGGGAGCTGCCCGGTGGCCCGCCCGCGGGTTACCCCGCTCCGGTCGTCGACCACGCGGAGGAGCGAGCCGAGGCGCTCGCGCGGTACGAGCGGGTGAAGCGCTGAGCGGGCGGGCAGGGGACCTCACGGGCGGCACCGGCCGGCCGGAGAGGGAGATGACGTGCAGCTCGGGATGATCGGCCTCGGCCGGATGGGGGCCAACCTCGTACGGCGGGCGATGCGCGACGGCCACACCTGCGTCGCCTACGACGTCAACGCCGCGGCGGTCGACGAGCTGGCGGGCGAGGGCGCCACCGGCGCGAAGACGCTGGCCGACTTCGTCGCCGCGCTCGAGCCGCCCCGCACGGTCTGGATCATGGTGCCGGCCGGCATCGTCGACGACACGCTGACCGACCTCGAGCCGCTGCTCGCCGAGGGCGACACCATCATCGACGGCGGCAACAGCTATTACCGCGACGACCTGCGCCGCAGCAAGGCGCTCACCCCGAAGGGCCTGCACTACATCGACATCGGGACCAGCGGCGGCGTCTTCGGGCTCGAGCGGGGCTACTGCATGATGGTCGGGGGCGAGGTCGAGGCGATCGACCGCATCGGCCCGCTGCTCGACACGCTGGCCCCCGGGGTCGCGACCGCGGAGCGCACCCCTGGCCGTACCGGAGACATCGCGCCCGAGGAGAAGGGGTGGCTCAACTGCGGCCCCTCCGGCGCCGGCCACTTCGTCAAGATGGTCCACAACGGGATCGAGTACGGGATGATGGCCGCCTACGCCGAGGGCCTGCAGATCTTGCAGAACGCCGACGCGGGGACCCGCGCGCAGGCGCACGACGCGGAGACCGCGCCGCTGGGCGACCCGCAGTTCTACCAGTACGACATCGACACCGCCGCGGTCGCCGAGGTCTGGCGCCGCGGCAGCGTCATCAGCTCCTGGCTGCTCGACCTGACCGCGGCCGCCCTCGTCGACGACCCGCAGCTGAGCTCCTTCGGCGGCAGGGTGAGCGACAGCGGTGAGGGGCGCTGGACCTCGGTCGCGGCCATCGAGACCGGCGTCCCCGCGCCGGTGCTGACCACCGCCCTCTACGAGCGCTTCGCCAGCCGCAACGAGGGCGAGTACGGCGACAAGCTGCTCTCGGCCATGCGCAAGCAGTTCGGCGGGCACGACGAGAAGCACGACCCCGACAGCTCGGGCGGTGCCCGCGAGGGCAAGGCCGACGCGTGACGCCCGCGCTCCCAGCGGGGTACGTCGGCGACCCGACTGCCCTGCCCGCGTGGGCCGCGCTGAGCCGGCACGCCGAGGCCATCGCCGCGACGACGCTGCGCGAGCACTTCGCCGCGGACCCCGAGCGCGCCGAGCGCATGGTCTACGACGTCGCTGACCTCGAGGTCGACCTGTCCAAGCACCGGATCACCGCCGAGACGCTCGCGCTGCTCGTGGACCTCGCGCGCGCCACCGGGGTGGAGCAGCGCATCGCCGCGATGCTCGCGGGTGAGCACATCAACACCACCGAGGACCGCGCCGTGCTCCACGTCGCGCTGCGGGCGCCCCGCGGCATCACCATCGACGAGGTCACGCCGGACGGCCGGCACGACGTCGTCCCCGAGGTGCACGAGGTGCTCGACCGGGTCCGCGACTTCGCCGACCGGGTCCGCGACGGCCGCTGGGTCGGCGCGACCGGGCAGCGGATCCGCAGCGTCGTGAGCATCGGCATCGGTGGCAGCGACCTCGGGCCGGCGATGGCCTACCAGGCTCTCCTGCCGTACAAGACCGTCGAGCTGTCGTGCCACTTCGTGAGCAACGTCGACGGCGACGACATGGCCGGCGCGCTGGCCGGGCTCGACCCCGCGGAGACGCTCGTCATCGTCGTGAGCAAGACCTTCACCACGTTGGAGACGCTCACGAACGCGCGGACCGCACGCGGGTGGCTCACCGCCGCGCTCGGTGACGACGCCGTCGGCAAGCACTTCGTCGCGGTCTCGACCAACGCGGCCGAGGTGGCCGGCTTCGGCATCGACACCGACAACATGTTCGGCTTCTGGGACTGGGTCGGCGGCCGCTACTCCCTCGACAGCGCGGTCGGCCTCGCGCTGGTGCTGGCGATCGGCCCCGACGGCTTCGCCGACCTGCTGGCCGGCTTCCGGGCGGTGGACGAGCACGTGACCAGCACGCCGCTGGAACGCAACGTACCGGTGCTCATGGGGCTCCTCGCCGTCTTCTACCGCGACCTGGTCGGCGCTCAGACCTGGGCGGTGCTGCCCTACTCCGCGCACCTCGACCGCTTCCCCGCCTACCTGCAGCAGCTGGAGATGGAGAGCAACGGCAAGAGCGTCATGCTCGACGGCTCGCCCGTGACGGTCGACACCGGCGCCGTCTACTGGGGCACGGCAGGGACCAACGGCCAGCACGCCTACTACCAGCTCATCCACCAGGGCACCCAGACGATCCCCGCCGACCTGATCGGCTTCCTCGCGCCCTCCTACGGATCGCTCGGCACGGATCCCGCTGCCGCGCAGGCGCTTGCGGAGCACCACGACCTGCTCATGGCCAACCTCATCGCGCAGGGGGAGGCGCTGGCCTTCGGCAAGACCGCGGAGGAGGTGCGCGCCGAGGGTGTGGACGAGGCCCTCGTACCGCACCGGACCTTCCGCGGCAACCACCCGACCACGACGATCCTCGCGCCCGCCGTCACCCCCCGGGTGCTGGGCGAGCTGATCGCGACCTACGAGCACGCGGTGCTCACCCAGGGGGTCGTCTGGGGCATCGACAGCTTCGACCAGTGGGGCGTCGAGCTGGGCAAGAAGCTCGCCCAGAAGGTCGCCGCGGAGGTCGCCGCCGACGACCCGCAGCTCGCGCACGACCCGTCGACCGACCGGCTGATCCGGCGTTACCGCCAGGCCAGGGCCGACGGCCGGACCGTGGCGGGGAGCGCCCGATGAGCGCGGCAGCCGAAGGCGACGTCCTCGTCCTCTACGGCATCTCCGGTGACCTCGCGCACAAGATGGTGCTGCCGGCGCTCTTCCACCTGTCCCGTGCGGGCCGGCTTGACGTGCCCGTGGTGGGCGTCGCGAAGACCGACTGGGACGACCTCGCCCTACGCGCGGCGGCCCGGCAGGCGGTGCAGGCGGCCAGCGGTGACCAGCAGCCGAGCGAGGAGGACCTCAGCGCCTTCACCGCCAAGCTCAGCATCGTGGCGGGCGACTACGCCGACCCCGACCTCTTCACCCGGCTGGCCTCGGCGCTGGACGGCAGGAGCCACCCGGTGCACTACCTGGCCATCCCCCCGTCGCTCTTCGGGTCGGTCGTGGCGAGCCTGGACGATGCGCACCTGCTCAAGGGCGCGCGCGTCGTGATCGAGAAGCCCTTCGGGCACGACCTGGCCAGCGCGGAGGAGCTCAACACCTCGCTCGGCCAGCACCTCGACGAGGACCAGATCTACCGCGTCGACCACTTCCTCGGCAAGGAGGCGGTGGAGGACCTGATGGTCTTCCGCTTCGCCAACGCGCTCTTCCTGCCGGTATGGGACCGGGCGCACGTGGCGAGCATCCAGCTGACGATGGCCGAGAGCTTCGACATCAAGGGCCGCGGCTCCTTCTACGACGCCAACGGCGCGATCCGCGACGTCCTGCAGAACCACCTGCTGCAGGTGCTGTCCTTCCTCACCGCCGAGCGGCCGACGGCCGACCGCAGCGACAGCTTCTCCGACATGAAGGCCGCCCTGCTCGAGGCGGTGCAGCCGCTGAGCGCCGACGACGTCGTCCTCGGTCAGTACGACGGTTACCTCGACGAACCCGGTGTCCGCGCGGGCTCTACCACCGAGACCTACGCCGCGGTCCGGCTGCAGATCGACAACGACCGCTGGCGCGGGGTGCCGGTGCTCATCCGTACCGGGAAGTCGCTGCCCTGCACCGCTCTCGAGGCGGTGATCGAGCTGAAGCAGACCGACGTGCTGCACTTCGTCGGCGCCGACACACCACCCGATCCCAACGTCATCCGGCTGCGGCTCGGTCACGACGACGGGGTGACCATCACCATCCAGGCGAAGGAGCCCGGGGAGCGCGACCAGACCCGCTCGGTCGACCTCGACGTCGACTTCTCCCGCTCCCTCGGTGTCCGCGATGACGCCTACGCACGGCTGCTGCACGACGCGCTGATCGGGGAGCGCAAGCGCTTCGCCCGGCTCGACGTGGTCGAGGCCGCCTGGCGGATCGTCGACCCGGTGCTCGACGTCCTCACCCCGGCGCCGTACGCGAAGGGCACGTGGGGTCCCGACGCCGCGGCGGCGCTCGCGCCCGGCGGGTGGCACACACCGGCTGGCTGCCCGGCACCGGGCGTATGACCGCGACGCTCTGGCTGCTCCGGCACGGGGCGACCGAGTGGAGCGTCGACGGCCGGCACACCGGCAACACCGACATCCCGCTCACCGCGACCGGTCGGCGCAACGCCGAGGCGCTGCGGCCGTGGGTCGCGGGGGTGCCCTTCGCGCTGGTGCTGTCGAGCCCGATGCAGCGGGCCAGGGACACCGCGGCCCTGGCCGGCCTCACCGACGTCACCGTGGAGCCGGAGCTGCACGAGTGGGCCTACGGGGAGTACGAGGGGATCACCACCACCGCGATCCACGAGGAGCGGCCGGACTGGTACCTGTGGCGCGACGGCTGCCCGCAGGGGGAGCTGCCCGCCGACGTCGCCGCGCGCGTGGACCGCGTGCTGGGCCGCTGCGCCGAGGTCGCTGATGCGGCGGCCGGTGACGTCGACCTAGCGCTGGTCGCGCACGGCCACGTGCTGCGCGCGCTCGCGGCCCGCTGGCTCGACCAGCCGGTGCAGCTCGGCGGCCACCTCGCGCTGTCCGCCGGATCGCTGTCCCTTCTCGGCCACGAGCGCCAGGTGCCCGTCCTGCAACGGTGGAACACCACGCCCTGACCACCCCCGCGATCGCGCGGCCGGTGGGGCATGAAGAGCTGAGCCGGTCGATCACGGTGCAGCCGGGCGGCCGTGTGCACCTGATCGGGACGCTCGTCGGCGACCTGCACAACGACGGCGGCTGGGTGAGCATCTCGGGCCGCGTCCTCACCCTTGCGCCGCGACGGGACGGAGATCCCTGATGGACCTGACAGGCAGAGTCGCGCTGATCACCGGGTCGGACTCCGGCATCGGGCAGGCGACCGTGATCGCCTTCGCCACGGCCGGAGCCGACGTCGTCGTGCACTACCTGCACGACCGCGACGGTGCCGAGCAGACGGCCGCGCAGGTGCGGGCCGCCGGCCGGCAGGCCGTCGTGGTGCAGGCGGACATCAGCGCGGAGGCGGCGGCCGACGCGATGTTCGACGAGGCGTTGCGGGCGCTGCCGACGCTCGACATCTTGGTGAACAACGCCGGTGTCGACGCGTCGGGGACACCGGTCGCGGAGCTGAGCACCGAGGTCTTCGACCGCGCGATCCGCACCAACCTGTACGGCGCGTTCTTCTGCTGCCGCCGCTTCATCAACATCCGCCTCGCCGCCGGCGGCGGCGGCGGCGGGAAGATCATCAACGTGACGTCCGTGCACGAGGACGTCCCCAACGCCGGCGGCGCCGACTACGACTGCTCCAAGGGCGCGCTGCGCAACCTGACCCGCACGTTGTGCCTGGAGCTCGCACCGCACCGCATCGACGTCAACAACCTGGCCCCCGGCATGGTGCTCACGCCGTTCAACCAAGCCGCCATCGACGATCCCGACCTGCTGCGCGAGCAGGTGCAGAGCATCCCGTGGAAGCGCGCCGCTGAGCCCGCGGAGATCGCCAGGCTCGCGCTCTTCCTTGCCTCGTCGGACGCCGACTACGTCACCGGGGCGACCTTCGTCATGGACGGCGGCCTGATGCGCAACCTCGGTCAGGGCGCCTGACCGGCCGGCTGCACCGACACCGGGCGAGCACCCGGCAGCCGCATGCTGACCCGGCACCCCAGGGCGGAGTTGCTGATGCTGATCGCCCCCTGGTGCGCCGCGATGAGGCCCTGGGCGATGGCCAGCCCCAGCCCGGCGCCGCCCCCGTCCTCCGGGGTGCGCGCCGCGGTCCCGCGGTAGGCGACGTCGAACAGCCGGGGCAGCTCGTCCTCGGGGATCCCTCCGCACGCGTCCTGCACGCACAGCTCGACGACCGGAGCACCGGCGCTCGAGCCCTCCACGGTGTCGGCGGTCAGCTGCACCACGCCGTGGGCCGGCGTGTGGCGGATCGCGTTGGACAGCAGGTTGCTCAGCGCTCGCCCCAGCTCGGGGGCGCTCGCGGCGACCATCGGCAGGTCGGCCGCCACGCGGCCGCTCAGCTGCACGCCCTTGGCGGCGGCGACCGGAGCCGCGGAGGCGAGCGTGTCGGAGATCACGTCGGTCAGCAGCAGATCGTGCAGCTGGAGGCGGAGCGCGCCTGCGTTGATCTTGGACAGCTCGAACAGGTCGTCCACGAGGCCGGTCAGGCGAGCGGCCTCGGTCCGGATGCCCCGGTGGTAGCGCGCCACCACCTCGGGGTCGTGCGCGATGCCGTCCTCCAGTGCCTCGGACATCGCGCGGATGCCGGCGAGCGGTGTTCGCAGATCATGGCTGATCCACGCCACCAGCTCACGCCGGCTCGACTCGAGGGCACGCTCCCGGTCCCTGGCCTTGCGCAGCCGCGCGCTCGAGTCCGCCAGCGCACGGTCGACCGCGGCCAGCTCGGCGGCCAGCGGCAAGGCGACGGGGACGTAGACCTCCTCGGCGGTGAGCGCGGCCGCCGACGCCGCCAGGGACCGGACGCTGCGCACTGCGCCCCGGCTGAGCCAGACCGCGGAGGCCGCAGCCACGGAGCCGGCGACCGCGGCGACGAGCACCAGCACGCGCAGGTCATGGGCGGACAGGAACATCGCCGCAGCCGTGACGAGCGCGCCCGCCAGCACCGCGCCGACCCCGACGAGGGACACCACGATCATGGCGCTGGCCAACGTACGGTGCCGCACCACCCGATGTGCTGAAGCACCGAGGACGGCAACGGCGAGCGAGGCGCCCAGCGCGAGGCCGACGACCAGGGCGTCCGGCGGCAGGTGGGTCGCGAGCAGGAGGTGCGGCTCGTGGGGGCCGGCGAGCACGCAGCCTCCAGGCGGTCGGGTCTCGGCGCCGAGCATGCCACCGCGCCCGCGGCGGGAGCCTGGATGGCTCCTGCCTGCGGGCGCGGCGGTCAGCTCAGCGCGGCGGGAACTGCGAGGTCGGGACGACGGTCGCGAGGTTCTTCGTCGGCGCCTTGGCCGTGAAGCCCATGACGGCGCAGTTGATGTCGATGCCGACCGAGCCGTACGGCTGCGGCATCCCGGTTGCGGGGTCGACGCCGGTGAGGAGGTCGGAGCGCGTGGCGGCGAGGTTGAGCACCACGTTCTCATCGATCTGCCGGGTGTTGAGCCCGGCCTTCACCGCCTTCGGGGTCCACATACCGAGCTGGGCGTCCCAGAGCGGGCTGTAGGCGTCGGCGTGCCGCTTGTCCTTCAGCGTCGGGAAGTCGCCGAAGACCTCGAGCAGGTCACCGCCGCCCCGGAGCGCGGCGATCATCTGCGTGTCCGCCGCAGAGGCGTCCCGACTGAGGTAGCTGTCCTTGCCGAGGTGCTGGAAGCCCTGTGCCTGCGGGTTCCCCGCCCCGGTCTGGCCGTTGACGAAGCCGAACAGCCGCTCGCGGGAGGAGCCAAGGAAGTCGTCACCGCCGTTGTACGCGGCCTTGTCCAGGGCCGGCGCGTAGGTGGCGCGCTCCAGTACCGCGGTCAGCGGCTGGCCCGCGTCGGTGCTCATGCAGACGATCGGCTGACCGGCGTCGAAGCCCTTGATCAGCAGCATGTCGACCCACGAGTCCGCGTACTGCCCCTGGGGAGCCGGTGGGGCGATGTGCACACCGAGGACCCGCTCCGCGGTGTTGCTGTGGTGGGTGACGTCGAAGCCTGACGTACCGGTCGCGACGATGGGCGCGTTGTAGACGACCGGCGACCCGGCGATGCGGATGAAGGGGCTGTAGCGCCGGCCACCCACGGCGCCCGGTCGGAACGACGTCAGCGGGAAGCCGGTCGGCCCGGCACGGCGACCCGGGTCGGGCTGAAGTCCGGCGCGTCCTGGAAGTCGACGACGGCGGCGCCGAAGTGGTTCTGCGTCGGCGTCGGCTTCGCCAGGCGCACGTCCTCGATGCAGGTGGCGCAGCCGATGCCCACGTTGGCCAGCTTCGGAGCGAAGTTGACCCCGAGCTCGGCCGCGAGGCCCTGGTCGGAGGCGTCGAGCAGGACGTACGAGACGGTCCTGCCGTGCGCGCGCCCCTTGTAGAGCGGCAGCCGCACCGTGTCGCGGGAGAGGTCGACCTGGAGCGCGCTCTCCTCGGTGAGGTGGCTGCGCGGGAGCAGGCCAGCGGTCTGGCCGAGACCTCCGCGGGCGCCAGCCCGGTGCGCGGCGCCAACCGCCGCGGCGGCCGGATGGGGAGCGACGGCGAACAGGCCGCCCGCTGCCGCGGCGGCGGCCGCGGCGACGAAGGCGACGGACCGGCGCAGGCGGTGCCGCCGGTGCTGGTGGGGAGCGGCCGGGTGCTGACCGTCGGGCGGCAGGGAAGGTGCGCTGCTGACCATTCCCGGTCCTCTCTGTCGGCAGGTCGGCTCAGCCGTCCCTGCGGTCCAGCGCGCCGGCCAGTCGGTGGGCGCGCTACGTGCACCGCCACGTTGGCGCGGGAGGACGGACCGGCACAAGAGGTTCAGCGCTTACGGACTCCTTACGCTGCAACGCATCCCCTTAAGCCCGCACGTCGCCTCTTACGGTCCGCTGACGGGATGCGCCCGGGCATCGACGCTGCGTCCCTGACGCGAGAGGCTTGTCACGGTGACCGCCACCCAGCGCGTGCTCGTCGTCGACGACGACGCCACCGTCAGCGACGTGGTCCGCCGCTACCTGGAGCACTCCGGGTACGCGGTCCAGGTCGCTAACGACGGCGAGGTGGCGCTGCGGCTCGCGCTCGACGACCCGCCTGACATCATCATCCTGGACCTCATGCTGCCTCGGCTGAGCGGCCTGCAGCTGCTCGAGCAGCTGCACGCGGTGCACCCGACGCCGGTGGTGGTGCTCACGGCGCTCGGCGACGAGGCCGACCGTTTGGTCGGCTTGGAGCGGGGTGCCGACGACTACGTGACCAAGCCGTTCTCGCCGCGGGAGCTGGTGCTGCGGGTGCGGTCAGTGCTGCGCCGGGCGACGGCTCCGGGGCGCAGCGCCGGCGCGTCCTCGGTCCTCGTCGACGGCGACCTGCGGATAGACCTGCCCGCGCACGAGGTCCGGCGCGGTGGGGCGAGCCTCAGCCTCACCGTCCGCGAGTTCGACCTGCTGACCTTCCTCGTCCAGCACCCGGGACAGGCCTTCAACCGAGCCGAGCTGCTGCAGGCCGTGTGGGGGTGGGAGTTCGCCGACCAGTCGACGGTGACCGTCCACGTGCGCCGCCTGCGGGAGAAGATCGAGGTCGACCCCGCCCAGCCGCGCCGGGTGGTCACCGTCTTCGGCGTCGGCTACCGGTACCAGCCCGACCAGTGAGCCGGTCGTGGCGCGTCGCTCGTGCCCGCTGTCTAGCCTCGGCCCATGACGGCCGACCGGTTGGACCGCCTCGGCGACGACCTGTCGAGCACCCTGCAGCCCAGTGAGGGCACCCGGTACGACTACGACGTCGACGACCTCGACAGGGACGGCACCGCGGCCCGCCTCGTGCGGTTGGTGGGCCGGGACAAGCGGGTGCTCGATGTGGGGTGCGCGGCGGGCTCGCTCGACCGCGTGCTGGCCAGGCGCGGCTGCACCGTGATCGGCATCGAGGTGGATGCCGAGGCGGCCGCGCTCGCCGTGGCCGTCTGCGAGCGGGTCGTCGTCGGCGACCTGGAGCGGATGGACCTGAAGGCTGCCCTCGGCGACGACCGCTTCGACGTCATCCTGGCCGGCGACGTCATCGAGCACCTGCGTGACCCGGCCGACGTCCTCACGACGCTGCGCGACTTCCTCCGGCCCGGTGGCTACCTGGTCCTGTCGGTGCCCAACCTCGCGCACGGCAGCGTCCGGCTCGCCCTGCTGCGTGGTGACCTCCCCCGCAGCCCCACCGGCCTGTTGGACGGCACGCACGTGCAGTTCATGACGCGGCAGGCCCTGCTGGACCTGCTGGAGCGCTCCGGCTGGACCACCGTGCACCTCGACGCCGTGCTGCTCGGCATCGTGCACAGCGAGGTGCCCTTCCCGGACGACCCGCTGACGGTGCGCGTGCTGCAGGAGCTGCGCGAGGACCCGGAGGCGCTGGCCTACCAGTACGTCGCGGTGGCCTTCCCCCAGCCGCCCGACGAGCTGGACGCGCTGCCGCTGCTCCTGCGCCAGCTGTCGCAGGGCTCCTGGCTACGCGACGGCGGACTGCCCCGCTCGAGGTCGCCGATGGCGGAGGCCGATCTGGCCGAGGAGCTCTACGTGACCCGGCTCGCGGCGACCGATGCGGCGTGGCGCTTCCCGCGCGAGGTCGTGCGCCTGCAGCAGCGGGTGTGGGCGTTGGAGAGCGCGCTCGCCCGACAGGTCAGGGCGCTCCGACGGCTGAAGCGCAAGGCGAAGCGACGGCGCACCGAGGCGGCCCAGGAGCTGCGCGTCCTGCGGGCTGAGCTCGAGGCGGCTCAGGCCCAGCTGGCGACGGTCGAGGCGGGCCCGGTGCGGAGTGCCCGAGGGCTGGCGGTGACGGCGCTGGCGACACTGCGCCGGTGGCGCCGCGCGCCGGGCGCAGGGTCCCCCCGATGACCTCCGGGCGGCTTTTCTCCTTCTTGCTGGTCGTCAGCGAGACCGACCCGCAGCTGGTCGCCAGCTCGCTGGAGAGCATCCTGGCGCAGACCGACCCCGCGCTCGAGGTCTGCGTCGTGGACGACGCATCGCCCGCCGAGGAGGTCCGCACCCGCATCGCTGCCTACGAGGCCCGGGACCCGCGGGTCCGGGTGCGCCTGCGCACCTCGGCGGCCGGCCCCTGCGTCGCCGCCAACGATGCGCTGGCCATGGCGGAGGGCGACTGGGTCGCCCTGGTCCGTACGGGTGACGTCGTCGCCCCCCACGCGCTGGCCCTCGTGGGCGCCGCGCTGGAGACCTCACCGGACGCGGACGTCCTTTACACCGACCACGATGTCTTCGACCGTCCCTTCCACCACCTGGACGCCCACCTGAAGCCCGATTGGTCACCGGAGGCGCTGCTGTCGTCCAACTACGTGCAGGGGCTGGCGGTCTTCCGGCGGTCCGTGGTCCGGCGGGCGGGCGGTTTCGCGCCCGAGATGCAGGGCGCCGGCGACTACGACCTCCTGCTGCGGGTGACCGAGGCGACGTCGCGCGTCGTGCACGTCCCCGGTGTCGTCTACCACCGGCGCGCCCCGCTGCCGGTCGACTGGGAGGCCGGCCAGCGCGCCCTCGAGGCGGCGCTCACCCGGCGCGGGGTCGACGGCTGGGTCGAGCCGGTCGCGGAGTGGGCGGGGGGTTACCAGGTGCGGCGGCGGCTCACCCACGAGCCGCTGGTGTCGGTGGTCATCCCGACCGCGGGAGCCGTCCGCCGGGTGCGCGGCAAGGAGATCCGGCTGGTCGAGCAGGCAGTCGAGAGCCTCATCCAGCGGACCGACTACGGCAACGTCGAGGTCGTCGTCGTGCTGAGCGAGCGCACCGACCCCCGGCTGGTCGACGTGCTGCAGCTGCTCTGCCGCAGCACGCCGCTCGTCGCGGTGCAGGACTCGGGCCGCTTCGATTACGCCCGCGCCATCAACCGGGGGGTCGCCCGCAGCAGCGGCGAGCTCCTGCTGCTGCTCAACGACGACGTCGAGGCCGTCCGCCCGGACTGGCTGCGGCTGCTGGTCGAGGCGGTCCAGGACCCGGAGATCGGCGCGGCCGGCTCGCGGCTGCTCTTCGAGGACGGCTCCGTGCAGCACGCCGGGGTCGCGCACCACTCCCGGCTGCCCTTCCACCCCCACCACCGCGATGCCCCCGGCCCTGGATACCACGGCGAGGTGGCACTGTCGCGCAACTACCTGGCGGTGACCGGGGCCTGCATGATGACCCCTCGGGCGGCGTACGAACGCGTGGGGGGCCTGTCCCCGCTCTTCCCCGTCAACTACAACGACATCGACTACTGCCTGAAGCTGCGGCAGGCGGGGCAGCGCGTCGTCTACGTCGGCCAGTCGGTGCTGCACCACTACGAGTCGTCGAGCCGGGACAGCTCCGTCACCACGGCCGAGATCAACGAGTGGCACCGGTGGTGGGGGCCTGAGGTCGAGCCCGACCCCTTCTTCGACGAGCGGCGGCTGCCGTGCCAAGCCCCGTGACCCAGCCGGCACCCGACGGGACGGCGACGATGCTGCAGGAGGCCAGGGCGATCGCGGCGCGGGTGGGCCGCGACGGTTGGCGTCGTGAGCTGCGGCACCAGATCGTCCGGCAACCGCGCCTGGTCGGGCTCGCCACCCGCTACTACACGCGCCTCTACTACTACCTCGGCGAGCTCGAAGGCGGGACCTGGAACAGCACGACCTGGATGGGCGTCCCCGTCTTGAAGTTCCCGTCCGACCTCTGGCTCTACAGCGAGATCATCAACGAGGTCAAGCCCGACCTGATCGTGGAGACGGGTACGTGGCAGGGCGGCAGTGCGCTCTACTTCGCCTCGCTGCTGGACCTGCAGGGCCACGGGGAGGTGGTCTCCATCGACGTGGAGCACCGCTGGCCGCTGCCGGAGCACCAGCGGGTGACCTTCCTGCAGGCCTCCTCGGTGGGCGAGGAGGCCCTGTCGCTGGTCCGGGCGAAGGCGGCGGCCGCCACCCGGGTGCTCGTCATCCTCGACTCCGACCACCGGGCCGCACACGTCAGCCAGGAGCTCGCGGCCTACGCCGACCTGGTGAGCAGCGGCAGCTACCTCGTCGTCGAGGACGGGACGGTCAACGGCCACCCCACCCTGCCGGAGTGGGGACCGGGCCCGTACGAGGCGACCCAGGCCTTCCTGGCGACCCGTGACGACTTCGTGGTCGACCGCAGCTGCGAGCGGTACCTCATCACCAACAACACTCGCGGCTACCTGCGGCGGCGCTGACGGTCAGCCGACGCTCCGCGGGCCCGCTCAGGTCAAGCCCGGGTCAGTCCTGCGGCGGGGCAGCGAGCCGGAAGGCCAGCCGGCCGATGGTCTCGTCGCCGACCGCCACCGAGAGCGTGTAGCTCCCGAACATCGGCAGCCGGACCGACACCGGCACGGCGAAGGGCACGAGCGAGTCCTCCCCCGGCTGCAACGTGTCGGGTCGCCCCAGGGCGATGTCCAGGAGGATCGCGCCGCGCTCCGCCGGGGTCAGGGTCTCGCCGGGTGGGGGGCCGGCCAGCGTCACGCGCTCCCCGCGCGCATCCTCCAGGGCGACCCGCACGCGGAAGGTCCCGTCCGTGGCGGCCCACGGGACCGTCAGCAGGGCCGCCAGGTGCAGGGAGACCGCGTGCGGACCCTGCCTGCCGCCGGCGGTCAGCAGGTTGACCGCTGCCCCGGTCACGTAGAGCTTGCCCGCGTGCACCTGCGCGAAGTCGCAGAGCATCAGGTCGATCTTCATCGGGCTCCTTGCTCGTCGGTTCTGTCACCTCGACGGTGCGCCGAGGTGGCCGCGGCGTCGCCGCGGGGATCGCTGTCGGTCAGCTGATGCTCTGCCGGCGACCTGCCTGCAGCACCGTCAGCCGGCGCAACGCCTCCTGCTTCACGTGCGCCTTGGCGCTGCGGGCACCGTCGCGGTCGGGCTTGCGCGCGACCAGGACGGTGTCCTTCCACAGCGCGGAGTCGTCCGGGTAATCCTCGCGCGGCTCCCAGTTGGTGACGGCGTGCACCACATCGAGGTCGGCCCAGTGGGCCAGGGCTCGAGCCCCGTCGGGGTAGTAGCGCCAGCAGTCGAGCGGGTAGCGGTGCTCGTAGCCCCCCGAGGGGACGAGCATGCAGAAGAGCCCACCCGGCTTGAGCACCCGGGCCACCTCGAGGATGGTCACCCAGGGGAACTCGATGTGCTCGAAGGCCTGCCCGCTGACCACGACGTCGAAGCCGGCCGAGGCGAGCCCGCTCCAGTCGTACGGGGACTCGAGCACGACCTCGACGCCGGCCCCGGGGGCGGCGTCCATGCCGGTGTAGCTCCACTGCGGGTCATCGAAGAGGGTGCGGTAGGAGCCGTTGACGTCCATCGACCCGACGTCCAGGACCGCCAGGGGCGCACCTCGGCGGTCGGCGAGGTGGCCGCGCACGAAGTGTCCCATCGCTTCCATCGAGCTCGCGTGCACGGGGGTGGCTCCTCTCCTGTCTGGCTGACCGCGGTCCGGCGGCCGCCGCGGGGTGGACAAGCCAGTGGGGCCGGTGCCCGTCGGCACCGGCCCCACTGGTCGATCAGGCGGTCCTCAGCGTGCGGACCCGGGCTCGGCTAGAAGATGCCGAGCACGTCGACCGTGGCGTCCGACGGGACACCGTCGGCAGCGAGGTCGAGCGAGCCGTTGCGCACGGCCACGATGGCGAAGTTCTCCCGCGACTGGTTCGGGAAGTAGTTGATCGTCGCGGCGTTGGGGACGGGGCTACCGGTCGGGAAGCCGCGCAGGTTGCCAACACCCTTGGGGAGCACCGAGGCAACCGAGACCATGGCCGAGGTGGCCTGGCCGGTGGTCACGGCAGTCGTACCGAAGGAACGGCCCTCGACGTTGGCCGACCGCGGCGCACCGGGAGTGATCGGACCGCCGGCCTGACGGGTGTCGAGCACGCGACCCGGCTTGTTCACCGGGGTGAACGTGTTCTTCCCGCCGGTCGTCATGTTGTCCTGGTTGAGGTAGCCCGTGACGTCGATCGCCACGTTGACCGTGCCGGAGCTGTCGCTGTAGAGGTTGACGGACGCGTTGCCCTGGGCGTCAGGGGTGATCGGCACCACCGAGAAGGAACCGGTGTCCAGGCCGGGCACGTACTGCACGGTGGCGATGTCACCGGGCGCCCCCGAGGTCGGGAAGACCTGCAGGTTGCCGACCTGGGTCGGGTTGATGGCGGTGGAGTTCACGGCCACCGCGGTGGCGTCCGTGGGGACGCCGGTCAGCGTGACCAGGAAGGTGGTCCGGCCGTTGAGCGGGCCCTGCAGGTTACCGGTGCGGTTGGGCGCGGGGCGCGTGTCGAGCACACGGCCCGTCGCATTGGCGGGCGCAACGAAGCCGTTGGTGAAGTAGCCGGTGACGTCAGCGGTGAAGTCCGACGCTCCGGCACCGGTCCCGGTGCCGACCCGGATGGTGAGGGACCGGTTGGTCCCGGTGACCGGGACGAGCGAGAAGTTCCCCGTCGCGTCGGTGCCGTTGGGGATGAAGTTCACCGACGAGGTCGCCGGGGGCGTGGCACCCGTCTGGAAGACGACGGCGTTGCCCGGCCCCGTCGGCGTGACGCTGGTGACGTTCACGGCGATCGCGGTGGCGCCGGCGGGGACCGTCGACGGCAGGGCGAAGGAGATGGACTGCCCGGGCTGGACCTGGCCACGAGGGCCACCGAAGCCGGCGCGGGTGTCGAGCGCCCGGGTCGGCACCAGCGGGATGAAGGCAAGGTTGGTCCGGGCCTTGATCTGGTCCGCCGCGCTCGTCGCGCTCGGCGAGGTGTTGGCCGTCCCGTTGTTCACAATCACGTCGTAGGACGTGCCGTCAGTGAGAGTGTTGGGGGAGGTGACGGTGATCGTGCTTCCGTCGCTGGACGTACCCGTGGTGGTCACCCCACCCGCCGTCTGACCGACCGGCTGGAAGGTGACGGTGTTGTTGCCGGTGGTGGCGAAGTTGGTACCGGTGATGGTGACCGGGGTGCCGGAGGTGTTCACCGCGACCGGGCTGACCTGCGTCACGGTGGGTGATGTGCCCGCCGTACCCGCGAAGGTCTGCGAGTTCGAGTTCGAGGGGGTCGGCTCAGCGGTGGTCGAGACGGCCACGGACGTGCTGCTGCCGGCCGCCGTGGGGTTGGTCGACCCAGTAGCCACCACGGTCACCGTGGTGCCAGCCGCGCCGGCCGTACTGGGAGCCAGCGTGAGGGTGACGGCGCCGTCAGGCGTGCCAACAGTTGTGGGAGCCACGCTGGTGGGCTGCACACCGTTGACCGTGTAGGCACCGGCCGTCGTCGGCAACGTGAAGCCGGGCGTCGGTGTCGTCGTGGGCTTGATCGTGATCGTGTTGTTCGTGGAGCTGAGCGCGGTCACGGTGGTGAACGACACCGTCGCCTGCGATGTCGCCATAGGCGTGGTCGGGCTGACGGAGAAGTTGACGCCGGTGACAGCCGAGGCCGCCGAGGCCGCGAAGAGCGGCAGCAGGCCAGCGACGGTGACGACCGCGGCACCGCCGCCTACCCGCCGTAGCGTCTTGGTGTTCTGGAGCATGATTTCCTTTCGAGAATCGAAGCCGGCACGTCTTGTGCGGCGATCGCAGTGCTGGGTCACGCGACTACCGGAGCTTCACCCTGCTCCTCGTGTCCACCACCTCCACCTTCACAAGTGCGCGTCACCGTAACGGACACCTGCCCCGACCGCGTCAGCAAAACGCCCGCTGAGGCGCCCGCACACGTGAGTCGTCCGCCACGCCCCTGGCGTTACACGCAAAGGCAGGCACCCGGGTCCGGGCTCGTACGTGTGATGGCTGACGCCACCACCTCCTTACATGACACGAGCCTACCCACGAACGGGTGACGCGGGGGGCACGTCGGGCACCGGGCGGCGTGGCGGCGCGTCCCCCGCGGATGGGGTCGGCGCACTACCGTCCGGGCGCGTGCCGCAGACTCAGCAACGCCGCCGGCTCGGGAGCCGCCGCAACGCCCGTACCGCCACCACGGCGCTGCTCGGCGCGCTGCTCCTGGGGAGCGCCGCCGTCGCCGCGCAGGGCAGTGCCCGGCCGGCCGACGCGATCGACGACCCAAGCCAGTACGCGGCCTACGGCCAGGCCGGGCAGTTCCGCAACATCCTCCCGCCGGGCAGCAACGGGAACGTCAACGCGATCGACGCGGCCACCCTCGGGCTGACCACGCAGGGGACGACCGCCACGCCGACCTCGCCGGCGCACTTCGCCGACCAGCTCGAGACCTACGACTCCCTCAACACGGTGCTGCCGAGCAGCATCACGGACGCGGCCCTGCCCACCTACTACAAGGACGCGAAGCTCGGGATCAGCGCCGCGGACACGGTCTCCGCGGAGACCCCGCGCGCCGGCACGACCATCAAGCGCGACAAGGACGGCGTACCGCACGTCTTCGGCGACAGCTACGACGACACGGCCTACGGCGCAGGCATCATCGACATCGAGGACCGGATGTTCCTCACCGACGTGCTGCGCAACACCGGTGAGGCCAACATGGCGCAGTTCGCCGGCGGCACAGCGGCCAACATCGCGATGGACCAGACGCAGCTGCAGCTCGCGCCCTACACACCCGCGCAGGCCGAGGCGCAGGTCGAGCAGGTGGTGGCGCGCTACCCCGGTGAGGGGCAGAAGCTGCTCGGCGCGCTCGACGCCTACCTGCAGGGCCTCAACGACGAGATCGACAAGCTCTGCCCGCTCAGCACCCCGACGACCCCGGTCGCCGGGCTCCCCGGCCTCGGCTTCGGCCCGAGCTGCCCGGTGGAGTACGCCGCGCTGCAGCGCGCACCCCAGCACTACACCCGCGGCGACATCGTCGGGATCGCCAGCCTGGTCGCGGGCATCTTCGGCAAGGGCGGCGGCAACGAGCTGGCCAACACCACCTTCTACCAGCACCTGCTCGCCGAGCAGGGCAGCGAGGCCAAGGCCCGGGCTGTCTACGACGACCTGCGCGAGCGCAAGGACCCGGAGGCCCCGACCACCTCACCGACCCGGGTCGACTTCGGCCTCGGCGCGCTGCAGCCCGACCTGCCGGGTGTGGCGCTGCCCGACGTCGGCGGCCCGACCGCGCCCGGCACCGGCAGCGTCGAGGCGAGCAGCACCCCGAGCCTGCCGACGCTCCCCCCCGTACCGCTGGGCAGCGCGGGCACGCCGGTCGCCGCGGTCGACACGCCGGACGGCCAGCTCCCGCTCGGTGACCTCGGCCTGACCCAGCACGGGATGAGCAACGCCCTGCTCGTCGACGCCGCGCACTCGACCAGCGGCCACCCGACCGTCGTCTTCGGCCCGCAGACCGGGTACTTCACGCCGCAGCTGCTGGTGGAGGAGGACCTCGAGGGGCCCGGCATGCACGCCCGCGGCGTGTCCTTCGCCGGGACCAACCTCATCGTTCAGCTCGGCCACGGCGTCGACTACGCGTGGTCCGCGACCTCGAGCGACGACGACAACGTCGACATCGTCGCCGACCCGCTGTGCAACGCCGACGGAAGTGCGGCGACGGTCGACTCGACCTCCTACCTGGGCGCCGACGGCAGGTGCACGCCGATGGAGACCTTCACCCACACCGAGGTGATCACCCCGGGCGCCACCGGGGTCGCCGCGCAGAAGCTCGACCTGCTCGTGCTCAAGACGCGGCACGGCCCGGTGATCCAGCGTGCGCAGGTCAAGGGCCAGCCGGTCGCGCTGTCTTACGACCGCAGCACCTACGGCCACGAGCTCGACTCCGCGGTCGGCTTCGCCCGCATCGACGACCCGACCCAGACGGCGAGCGCGGCCGACTTCGCGCGCGGCTTCAGCGCGGTCGACTACACCTTCAACTGGTTCTACACCGACGACCGGGACATCTCCTACTTCAACTCCGCGCTGCTCCCGGTGCGCTCGACGCAGGTCGACCCTGACCTGCCACGCTTCGGCGCCTCGCAGTTCGACGACACCGGCTTCGCGACCGTCGCCCAGCACCCGCAGGTCACCAACCCGCCGCAGGGTTACCTCGTGTCCTGGAACAACAAGCAGGCACCCGGGTTCGCCGCGGCCGACAGCGTGTGGGGGTACGGCCCGGTCTACCGCTCGCTCGCGCTCGAGGACCGGGTGAAGGCCTCGATCAGCGGGGGCAAGAAGATCGACCGCGGTCAGCTCGTCGGGGACATGATCGACGCCGGCACGGTCGACGTGAGGGCCGATTACACGCTGCCGCTGATCCTGCGGGTACTCGACTCCGCCGGCCCGACCCCCAACGCCCAGGACGCCGCCGCGATCGCGCTGCTGCGCCAGTGGGTCGCCGACGGCACGCACAGGGTCGACCGCGCCCGCACGGGCAGCTACGACCACGCGTCGGCGGTGGCGCTGATGGATGCCTGGTGGGACAGCGCCGCAGCGCTCGACGGCGGCACCGTGTCGCTGCCCAAGGACGTCCTGCGGGCCCGCCTCGGTGCGGGTGCCGACGAGATCCCGCAGCCCTACGACGACCACCCCCGCCAGGGCCTCGGCTCGTCGTGGAACGCGGTGCCCTTCTACGGATACCTCAACAAGGACCTGCGCCAGGTGCTCGGTGAGCAGGTGGCGGGGGCCTACTCTCAGGGGTACTGCGGCAAAGGCGTGCTCGCCGACTGCCGGGCCACCCTGCTCGCGTCGCTCGACTCGGCGGTGACGACGGTCGAGGCCAAGCAGAAGGTGACCTCGGTCGGCGCGTTGACCTTCGACAAGACCGGTGACGACATCGTCTCCCGCACAGCCGGTGTGGTCGGCGTCAGGAAGCTCGACTGGCAGAACCGGCCGACCTTCCAGCAGGTCGTCCAGCTCACCGACCACCGACCGCGGGCGACCCCTGTGACGACCACGACCACCGCGGGGACGACGCCGCCGAAGACGACCACCAAGACGAAGAAGAAGGCGGCGCACCGTACGACCCGGACCGTCGCGGCACCGACCCGGAGCCTGGCCGCCACCGGGTTGCCCGGTGAAGTGCCCCTGGCCGCAGGAGTGCTCCTGCTCGGGTCCGCTGCGCTGCAGGTGCGCCGCCGGCGGCGCTCGGGGTAGGCACGTGGTGTGACGCCCGAGCCCGACGCCTGGCCCCCGGGTCTCGACCTCGTCGCGGCTGGTGGACCGACACGCAGCCTTCCCCACGCTCACGTCCGGGGGGCAGGATCGACGTAGGCAGTCACCGGGCTCGAGCGGGCGGGATGCCTTCGCGCGCATGCAGCCGCCCGAGGACATGCTCGGGGTCCCCTTTCCGCTGACGCGCGTGCTGGTGCGCGAGCGCGGGCTCGTCATGGCCCTTGAGGGTGGGACCGCCTACTCGACCGGCGTGGAGCTCGACCTGCGCTGCCGGATCGAGCGGGCCGGAGCCTCGGAGGACCGCTGGGCCGACATCATGGACGGGTTCATGGGGGGTCGTCCCACGACGCCCGGTAGCCGCCGCGCTCGGGAGGCGCTGCACTGGTCGGTCAGCATCCCGGGCCGTGAGCAGGTGCACGCGGGCGACCTTCACATGTTCATGCAGAGGTCCGGAGAGCGCTCGCAGGAGGAGTACCGGTTGGTCGGGGTCGGGGGAAGGGGAGCGGCGGCGAGGATGACTGGCGGTTCGACACGAGCCTGTGGCTGACGCCGCTGCCACCAGCCAGCGAGCTCACCCTCGGCTGGGAATGGCCGGCACTGGAGCTAGCGGCCGGCACGGTGACCTTGCCGGTGGACGGGCTGCTCGCCGCTGCCGCGGCTGCCGTTCCGCTCTGACGGCGCCTGCGCTGACGACCACAGCGAGCGCTCGGGCGGCGAGGTCTCGGTCGGCGCCGATCGACGGTTCGCGCCGGCTTGGCTGACGCTCGACGGCTTCCACCCGGGCCGGCGAGACCATGGGCACGCGCAAGTCGGTGACGAAGGCGCTGATGAGCAAGCTGGTCATGTGCGCCTCCCGGACGAGCTCTAGTCGCAGCCGTAGCCGTAGCCGGGTGCTCGAGCCACTCCCCCTCCTCGCGAGCCCGCTCGGCGAGGTAGGGCCGTGGCAGCACGAACAGCTGGTCGCCGGCGCGACCCCGGCAGGCAGTCCTGCCCCACCAGCGGCCCCACGCCATCCCCACCAACAGCAGACCCGCCGAGGCGCCGGGGTCACGCCACGGTCACCGAAGCGACCGTGCGGTGAGCGAGGTGGGCCAACCACCGAGCGCCGTCAGGCTGCCGGGCTGTTGAGCGCGATAGCGCGGAGCAGCCGCCGGCGCCGGAGCCGGAGGTAGCTGAAAAACCCCACCGGATAGGCCAGACCGTAGACGAGCCCCACGGGTTCACCCGAGCCCCGGGCCACCCACCACACCTGCCACGCCACGGCGGCGACAGTGACGCAGAGGCCGACGACGCCGGCCAGCAGCAGCCGCCGGCCGGTCCACCGCCGCCTGGGGCGCAGCGGGACCAGCCCCGCGCGGGCCAGGTCGACCGCCGCGGCGCGCAACCGGGGGTCGATCAGCTGACGCCCGAGGCGGACGGCGTGGCGGACGTCCTCGCGCTCGCTGACGGACAGCCGGTGCCGCTGCTCGGCAGCGGTCAGCGGGTCCGGCCGCGGACCGGGGAGCAGCGGCACCCGGTCAGCGTCCCAGCCCTGCCCTCAGCTCGGCCTCGTCCCTCCGGGCGGTTGTGTCGCCGGCGGCGACCGGCTGGGGCAGCAGGCATGTCTTCGGCCTGCGGGCTCGGCGCCAGGCGCGCTCGTCGGCGTCGACCGCCCGGTACTGGCGCCGGCCCTTGTTGCGGGTGACCTCGCGGCTGATCGTCGGCGCGGATCGGCGTAGCGCCGTGGCGATCGCGCGGAACGACTCGCCGCATGCGAGCCGTCGAGAGACGTCCTCCCGATCGGGGGCTCACAGGGACCGCCGCACGGCGCGAGCGGGCCCGCGGGGCATAGCCGCCGGTGTGCTTGACCACCGTGAAGATCGACCTCGGCGGGTGCCCGACCGCGCGCGAGATCGCTGCGAGTAGCTCGGACGCCAACGGCCATGTCAGGCAGACAGGACCGGTCGCTCCCAGTCGTGCTGCTCCCGCTGCACCGCTCGCGACGTCGCCGGCGCAGGCGCTGAGCCGCGCGTCTCGACCGTGCGCCGAAGCGGGCCACCGCGCGCTTCTCCCGCTCCAGCCAGAGCCTGCGGACGGCGACCATCCGGCGCTCGACGAGCGGGTGGTCAGAGCGCCCAGAGCTGGTTGTCGACGTGTTCGGCGGTCGGCGGCGCCTCCACCGGTTGTCCGCGCACCGCGCACGCCCCCTGCGGGTGGTCGTTGGGCTGGTAGCAGCGCCAGCGGTAGTACGTCGGGCCGCGGGTCACCGCGTGCTCCCTTCCGATCCCGTCAGGAGCCGGCGCTGGCGAGCAGCAGACCGAGGCCGCCGGCCGCGAGGGTCAGCACGAGGGTGCCCAGGGCGCTGCCCAGCGCGGCGCCGATGCGGCGCTCCTGGACCAACCGCACCGTCTCGAAGCTGGCGGTGCTGAAGGTCGTGTAGCCGCCGCAGAAGCCGGTGCCGAGCACGGTGCGCAGCGTGCTGGGCGCCCCGTGGAAGAGCACCAGGCCGGTGAGCAACCCGAGCAGCAGCGACCCGGTGACGTTGATGGCGATGGTGCCGTACGGCAGGCGGGTGCCCAGACGGGAGCGCACGCCGCCGTCGAGGGTGAAGCGGCTGACGGCGCCGAGACCACCGGCCAGCGACAGCAGCAGCACGATCACGGCTGCGCCCCCACGCGCGCCGACCCGCGCCGGTGGTGCACCGCCGCGACCTGGATGCCCGTGGTGCTGAGCAGCAGACCGGCGATGACGGTGACGAGCGCGTAGGTCGCGGCCAGGGCCGGCCGGTCCGCGCGCACGAGGAGGTCGGCCTCGACCGCCAGCGTGCTGTACGTCGTGAAGGCACCGATGAAGCCGGTGCCGAGCCCGAGGCGGAGCAGTCGCCGCCGGCCGGCATCCGTACCCAGCCGGGTGAGCCCCTCCAGCAGCGCACCCAGGGCGAAGGCGCCGACCAGGTTGGCCAGCAGCGTCCCCCAGGGCCAGCCGCCGGTGCGCGTCGGCAGGGCGAGCGCGACCCCGTAGCGGGCCGGCGCACCCACGACGCCGCCGGCGAAGACGGCCAGCAACATCCGCGGCTGGACGTGGACCGGCCGGGCGTCGCGACCGGCTGGGCGGCGCAGTGCGTCAGGATCCAGCGGCAGCTCGGCGTGCTCGTCGGAGCGCTGCACGGTGCTCACCGGCGCGCGGCACGGTGAGCAGCTGGCGCCTCAGATGCTGGCACAGCGCTCTCCCGTCGTGGTCACCGACAGGAGCCATCAGCCGCTGGTGCGGCGGTTGAAGGGGAGCCCCATCCCCTGCGCAGAGATCGTACCCAGGGCAGGCGCCGGCCGCGCGGAGGCGGTCCGGGTGGGGTAGGCACCGCGCATGCCGCCCCGCGTACGCCACCCAGGAGCTGCGTCCTTCGTCCCCGTCGGCGCCGACCTCGGGGGCCTCGCGGCCGCGCTCGGCGGCTGCCTCGGCTGCGACATCGGCGCCAACGGCACGACGCCGGTCTTCGGGGTGGGCGCGGGCGACGCGCGGGTCGTGCTCGTCGGCGAGCAGCCGGGGGACCAGGAGGAGCGCCGCGGTACGCCCTTCGTCGGGCCGGCGGGTCAGCTGCTCGACCGCGCCCTCGACGAAGCGGGTATCGACCGCGCGCAGACCTGGGTGACCAACGCCGTGAAGCACTTCAAATTCCAGACGGTCACCTACACGAAGCGGCGGATCCACCAGAGCCCCGACACCGCCGAGGTCGTCGCCTGCCGCCCGTGGCTGGCCGCCGAGCTCAACGTCCTGCGCCCCGAGCTGGTCGTCGTGCTGGGCGCTACGGCGGCGAAGGCGCTGCTGCCCAGCACGTATCGCGTCACCAGAGACCGCGGGCAGGTCTTCGACGGCCCGGCCGGCAGCGGGGCGCGGGTCATCGGCACCATCCACCCCAGCGCCGTGCTCCGCGCCCCCGACGAGACGCGCGACGAGGCATTCGCCGGGCTGGTGGCAGACCTGCGGGTCGCGGCGGGGCTGCTCACCGCCAGCGAGACGTGACCCACGGTCCAGCGCCGACGGGCCAGCATGCACCGCCATCCGCCCGCGGATCCGCCCGCCGCTCCGCAGGCGTGACGCCTCCTGACCTCGTGCGGCTAGCGAGGTGTGCTGATGACCAGCGACAGCAGGTTGAGCACAGCGCTGGTGCCGTCAGCGTTGGTGATGGTGACGTTGTCTCCGTCAGTGCTCGTGATGGTGGGGTCGCCGTGCGCGCCCGGCACGGGGAGGCCGGTGGCGCTGAGTGGCGGCGGCGGTGCCGCACAAGGGTTGAGCGCCCCCCGGTAGACCACGACCAGGCCCCTCGTCGGCAGGGCGGTCGCGGGCTCGGACTCGGGCGCGTCCCGTCCTAGACCAGCAAGCACGATGTACTGATTGCTCTGGTCGGTGATGGTCGTGGCGGTGATCGGCGCCTCTGGGCGGAGGTAGGGGTTGTCCAGCTCACCCACGTCATGCGGCGCCTCATACGTGGGGCTGCCGGTCTCCGGACACGAGGTCGGCAACGGGCTGGCCACAGCCGGTGGAGTCGGATCAGGCGAGAAGCTCGGGTGCTCCAAGGCGTACTGCTTCGGATCCTCCGCCGACGGCGTGACGGCAGCCGGGGAGTCCGCCGCCCGGAGCGAGGCGGCGTGTCGCGCAGGGCCACCGCACCCGCCCAGCAGAGCACTCAGCGGCAGCGCCGCAACAGCAGTGACCAGCATGCACGTGCGACGGTCGTGCCGCATCGGAGTTCTCCCAATCAGGCAGCCGTACCCAAGCGGCATGAATGTGGCAGACGCCACAGCTGTGGTCAAGGGGTTCGCGTCGCGAGGTGCGAAGCCGGCTCCGACAGCGCTCTTCCGTCGCGGTCACCGACAGCGGCTACCACGTCACCAGAGACCGCGGGCAGGTCTTCGACGGCCCGGCCGGCAGCGGGGCGCAGGTCATCGGCACCATCCACCCCAGCGCCCGTGTTCCGCGCCTCCGGCCAGTAGACGAGCAGTAGATTCCTGCATGAGCAACACCACGACCGTGAAGGTGCAGACGAGCACCCGTGACAGGCTTGCCGCCGTCGGCGTCGCGCGCCGGCTGACAGCTGATCAGGTCATCGTCTCGGCGCTGGAGGCCATGGAGCGCGACGAGCTCCGCAAGCGTGCGGCAGCGGAGGCGCTGGCGTTCCGCGACGACCCCGACGAGATCGCAGAGATACGCGCCATCCAGGAAGACATGGCCGCGCTGCATGCGCGGTGAGGTCTACCGGCTGGCTGCGCGCGGCACCGGCCATGAGCAGCGCGGACGCCGCTTCGCCGTCGTGCTGCAGCCCGAGTGGCTCAACCTCAACGCGTGGGTCGTGGCCGTCACCAGCACCCGGGCCGGCTCGACCGCGTTCCGCCCGGAGGTGGTGATCGACGGGCAGCGCACGTTGGTGCTGTGCGACCAGCTCGCCACCGTCGATCTCCTGCGCCTCACCCAACGGGCCGGCTCACTGGACTTCGACGAGCTGAGGCGCGTGGACAAGGCGCTCGCCCTGGTGCTCGACCTCTAGCACGCCCCTACTCGGCCGTCGCCTCGGCCAGCTCGACCAGCACCCCGGCGGGCTCGTGGCCGACCTCCGGACCGGTCGCGGGCGTGGCGTCGTACCGCGCGAAGGCGGGGACGGCCAGGGCGAGCGCGGCGAGGCCGGCCAGGCAGAGCAGGCCGCCGGACCAGGCGGCGGGGCCGAGGCCGACGAGCGAGGCCGCGCTCCCCGACTCCACGTCACCGAGGCGCGGTCCGCCGGCCACCACGACGAAGAAGACGCCCTGCAGCCGGCCGCGCAGCTCGTCGGGGGCGGCGGTGAGCAGGATCGTCGAGCGGAAGACGCCGCTGACCATGTCGGCCGCGCCGGCGACCGCCAGGAAGCCGAGGCCGGCACCGAGGGAGCCGGTGAGGCCGAAGCCGGCGATCGCGGCGCCCCACACCGCCACCGAGACGAGCACCCCGCGACCCTGGCGACCGACCCGCGACAGCGGCCCGGAGAGCACCGCGGCGACGACCGCACCGACCGCCGGCGCGGCGCTGAGCAGGCCCAGCGTCGTGCCGCCGCCGCCGTACCGCGTCGCTGCCATCGCCGGGAAGAGCGCGCGCGGCATCCCGAAGACCATCGCGTCGATGTCGACGAGGAAGGTCATCATCACCACCGGGTGCCGACGCACCCAGGCCAGCCCCTCGGCGGTCGCCCGCAGCCCGGGGCGGACCGAGGCACCGTCGGGCCGCATCGCCGGCAGCCGGACCACCGCGGCCAGCGCCGCGGCGAAGCTGACGGCATCGACCGAGTAGGCCCAGCCGAGACCCGGACCGGCGATGAGCAGACCGCCGAGCAGCGGCCCGCCGGTGAGCGAGAGGTTCATCGACAGCTGGCCGAGCGCACTCGCCGCCGCGACCTGCTCGGTGCCGAGCAGCCGCGGGATGAAGGTCGAGCGGGCCGGCTGGTCCAGGGCGCTCGCGCCACCGGTCAGCGCCGCGAGCAGGTAGAGCGGCCAGACCCGCGCCGCACCGGTGAAGGCCTGCACCGCGAGCAGCACCGAGCTGGTGGCCATCACCGAGGAGGTGATCAGCACGAGCCGGCGCCGGTCCACCGCGTCGACCAGCGAGCCACCCAGCAACCCCACCAGCACGAGGGGTACGAGGACCGCCACCCCCAGCAGCCCCACGTCGAAGGTCGAGCGGGTGAGCGCGTAGACCTGGTAGGCCAGCGCGATGGCGGTGATCTGCGTCCCCATCGCGCTGACCGTCTGCCCGGCGAAGAGCCCGCGGTAGAGCGGGCTGTCACGCAGCGGACCGACGTCGGCGAGCAGCCGCCCGAGGCGCCGCCTCACGCGTGGATGACCAGCAGGCCAGCGACATCGGCCGCGACGTCGTAGTCGGCGTCCTGCGTGATCACCGGCACCCGGCCGCCAGCGCGGTGGCCGCGACCCAGCTGTCGTTGACCGGCAGCCGCCGGCGTCGCTGGGTCACGGGGCGAGCCGCTCGACGACCCACCCCTGGTCGGTACGACGGTGGCGCAGCCGGTCGTGCACCCGGTCCTCCCGGCCCTGCCACAGCTCCACCGCGTCGGGGGCCACCCGCAACCCGCCCCAGTGCTCGGGTCGCGGCACCTGTGCGTCGGTGAAGCGCTCGGCGGCCTCGGCCTGCGCCGCCTCGAGCTGCTGACGCGTCCCGACGACCTGCGACTGGGGGCTGGCCCACGACCCGAGCTGGGAGCCGCGCGGGCGGGTGGCGAAGTAGGCGTCGCTCTCCTCGGCGCTGACCTGCTCCACCGCGCCGGTCACCTGGACCTGCCGCTCGAGCGGGACCCAGGAGAAGCACAGGGCTGCGTACCCCGTCGAGAGCGCCTCGGATGCCTTGCGCGACAGCAGGTTCGTGTAGATGACGAAGCCCCGGGAGTCGTAACCCTTGAGCAGGACGGTGCGGGCCGACGGCCGCCCGTCAGGGGTCGCGGTGGCGAGCACGACGGCATTGGGCTCGGGGAGCAGGGCGCTCGCGACGGCCTCGCCGTACCACCGGTCGAAGGACTCGAGCCACGTCGCGCCGAGGTCTTCGGCGCTCAACGAGCCCGATCGGTAGGCGCGGCGCAGGTCCGCCGTCGGCATGCTCGCGGTCACTGCGAGAGGATGCACTCCACCAGCGCGAGCACCCCGATCTCGAGGAGCGTCACCGATGACCGCACCGGCTGCTGCCGCCGAGCGCGACCCGAGCTTCAAGCCCGGCCTCGAGGGCGTCATCGCCTTCGAGAGCGAGATCGCCGAGCCGGACAAGGAGGGCAACGCGCTGCGTTACCGCGGCGTCGACATCGAGGAGCTGGTCGGCCGCGTCCCCTTCGGCAAAGTCTGGGGCCTGCTGGTCGACGGTCACCTCAACCCCGGTCTGCCGCCGGCGGAGCCCTTCCCCTTGCCCGTGCACTCCGGCGACATCCGCGTCGACGTGCAGTCGGCCGTGGCCATGCTCGCGCCCTACTGGGGCCTCGGCCAGCTGCTCGACATCAGCGACGACCAGGCCCGCGGCGACCTCGCCCGGATCAGCGTGATGGCGCTGTCCTTCGTCGGCCAGGCCGCCCGCGGGCTCGGCCACCCCGCCGTCCCGCAGTCCGAGGTGGACAAGGCCTCCACCATCGTCGAGCGGATGATGATCCGCTGGCGCGGCGAGCCCGACCCGGCCCACGTGCAGGCGGTCGACGCCTACTTCGTCAGCGCCGCCGAGCACGGCATGAACGCCTCGACCTTCACGGCCCGTGTCGTCGCCGGGACCGGTGCCGACGCCGCCGCGTGCATCAGCTCGGCCGTCGGGGCGCTCTCCGGCCCGCTGCACGGTGGCGCGCCGAGCCGGGTCCTGAGCATGCTCGACGACGTCGACCGCAGCGGCGACCCGGTCGGTTACGTCAAGGGCGTGCTCGACAAGGGCGACCGGCTGATGGGCTTCGGGCACCGCGTCTACCGCGCCGAGGACCCCCGCGCGCGCGTGCTCCGTCGTACCGCCAAGGAGCTGGGTTCGACCCGGTACGAAGTCGCCGAGGCCCTCGAGGCGGCGGCGATCGCCGAGCTGACCGAGCGCTACCCCGACCGGCCGCTGCGCACCAACGTGGAGTTCTGGAGCGCGGTGGTCCTCGACTTCGCCGAGGTGCCCGCGCACATGTTCACCTCCATGTTCACCTGCGCGCGGACCGCCGGCTGGAGCGCGCACATCCTCGAGCAGAAGCGCCTCAACAAGCTGGTCCGCCCCAGCGCTCGTTACGTCGGCCCGGCCCCCCGCCCGCTGGACAGCGTCGAGGGGCACGTGTGACCGCAGCCGTCGCCGCCGACCTGACGCTCCCGGCCGACCTACTGCCCGGGGACGGTCGCTTCGGCGCCGGCCCGTCCAAGGTGCGGCCCGCGGCCCTCGCGGCGCTCGCGGCGACCGGCGCGTCCTACCTCGGCACCTCGCACCGGCAGTCGACGGTCAAGGACGTCGTCCGCGCGCTCCGGGAGGGGTTGCGCGCGCTCTTCTCCCTCCCCGACGGGTACGAGGTCGTCCTCGGCAACGGTGGCGCCACCGGCTTCTGGGACGCGGCTGCCTTCGGCCTCGTCCGAGAGCGCTCCGAGCACCTCGTCTTCGGGGAGTTCTCCTCGAAGTTCGCCGCCGTGACGACGGGCGCGCCCTTCCTCGCCGATCCGCTGATCATCAAGGCCGACACCGGCTCCGCGCCGCAGGCGGTGGCCGAGGCCGGCGTGGATACCTACTGCCTCACGCATAACGAGACGTCGACCGGCGTGGCCATGCCGATCGCGCGGGTGCCCGGTGCGGACGACGGTGCGCTCGTCCTCGTCGACGCCACGAGCGGCGCGGGTGGCCTGGCCGTCGACCTGGCCGAGGCCGACGTCTACTACTTCAGCCCGCAGAAGTGCTTCGCGTCCGACGGCGGGCTGTGGACCGCATTGGTGTCACCGGCCGGCCTGGCCCGCATCGAGGAGGTCGGCACGAGCGGTCGCTGGGTGCCACCGTCCTACGACCTGCGCGTGGCGGTCGAGCAGAGCCGGCTGGAGCAGACCTACAACACCCCGGCGCTGGCCACCCTCTTCCTCTTCGAGGACCAGGTCCGGTGGATGAACGAGCACGGCGGCCTGGCCTGGGCCACGGCGCGCACCGCGGACAGCTCCTCGCGCCTGTACGGCTGGGCCGAGCGATCGTCGTACGCGACCCCGTACGTCGCCGACCCGGCCCTGCGCTCCCCCGTCGTCGGCACCATCGACCTCGACGACGCGATCGACGCCGCGGCCGTGTCGAAGGCCTTGCGCCGCAACGGGGTCGTCGACACCGAGCCCTACCGCAAGCTCGGCCGCAACCAGCTCCGCATCTCGATGTTCCCGAGCGTGGAGCCGGCGGACGTGGACGCCCTCACCGCCTGCATCGACTGGGTCGTGGAGCGCCTCGCGCCGTAAGGCCCGCCTGGTGCGGGCGGCGGGGCGTCCCGCCGCGCGTGTCGAGAGGTGACATCTCGACGTCGCCGCGCCGGGGCAGCTGTCGACATCGGCCGCACGCCCATGACCTGCGGCGGAAGTGAGCGCGGGCGTCGGCGTGTCCGTGTCGAGAAGTGACATCTCGACGGCGCCGCGGGCGAGCAGCTAGGCGGCGCGGGCGTGCTCCCGGTCCACCACGCCGCTCACCAGCTCACGCAGGGAGTGCTCGACGCCAGCCTGGCGCTGGCGGCGCAGCAGCCAGACACCCGCCGCGAGACCGGCGGCGAGGCTGCCCAGGCCGCCGAGGGCGAGGCCGGCGCGGGGGCCGGCCGACTGGCAGAGCAGGCCCACGAGCGGGCCGCCGATGGGCGTGGTGCCCAGGAAGACGAAGAGGTAGAGCGCCATCACCCGCCCGCGCATCTGCGGCCCGGCGGCGAGCTGGATCGAGGTGTTCGCGGTCGTGGTGAAGGTCAGCACCGAGAACCCGACCGGGATCAGCAGCAACGCGAGGGTGAGCGCCGACGGGGCGAACGCCGCCACCGTCTCCGCTACGCCGAAGGCGATGCAGGCCAAGACCAGCGTGCGCTGGCGCGGGCGGGCGCGGCGGGTGGCGAGGATCGCGCCGGAGAGCGAGCCGACCGCCAGCGTCGAGGAGAGCAGCCCGTAGGACTGCGCTCCGCCGTGGAAGTGCTTGGCCATCAGCGCCAGCGTGATCGCGAAGTTGAGCCCCACGACGCCCACCACCGCGACCATCGCCATCACCAGCAGGATGTCGGGGCGGCCGCGGACGTAGGCGATGCCCTCACGCACCTGCCCGCGCCCCTTGGCCAGCCGCGGGGAGGGGTGCAGCTCCGTGGCGCGCATGCGCAGCAGGCCCGACAGGACGCCGGCGTAGGAGACCGCGGTGATGGCGAAGACCGGACCGGTGTCGAAGACGCTGATCAACAGGCCGGCCAGCGCCGGCCCCACGATCCGGGCGCTGTTGAAGGTGACGCTGTTGAGCGCCACCGCGTTGGTGAGGTGGCCAGGGCCGACCATCTCGGGCACGAAGGCCTGCCGCGTCGGGGTGTCGATCGCGACGAGGCAGCCGTAGACGAGGGCCAGCCCCCACACCAACCCGACCGTGGCCACGCCGGTGAGCACGAGCGTGCTGAGCGCGGCGGCCAGCACCCCGAAGCCGAGCTGGGTGGCGAGGAGCACGCGCCGCTTGTCCAGCCGGTCGGCGAGCACCCCGCCCCACGGCCCGAAGAGCAGCGTCGGCAGGAACTGCAGCGCGGTGGTCAGGCCGAGCGCGATGCCGTGGCCACCGAGCTCGACGACCAGCCAGTCCTGCGCCGTCGCGAACATCCATCGCCCGGTGAGCGAGAGCAGCTGGCCGGAGGCGAAGAGCCGGTAGTTGCGGACCTCGAGCGCCCGCAGCGAGGGCGGCAGCTGCCGCGGCAGCCTCATGCGCCGGCCAGCCGCTCGAGCACACCGGCGGCCTGCTCGAGCACCGCACGGTCAGCGGGGTCGAGCTCGGCCAGCCGCGCCTCGAGCCAGACGTCGCGCCGACGACGGGTACGCCCCACCAGTGCCCGCCCTGCCCGCGACGCGGTCACGACGGCGGTGCGCCGGTCGCCGGGCCGACTGGTGCGCTCGACCAGACCCGCCGCTTCGAGGGCGGCGACGATGCGGGTGATCGACGGCGGCTGCACCCGCTCATGGGCGGCCAGCTCCCCCAGCGTCAACGGCCCGAGCCGCTCGATCGAGACGAGGGTGACGAGCTGCGAGGGGGTCAGCTCACCCTCGGCGCCCTCCTGGCGGAGCCGGCGGGCCAGCCGCATGACGCTGGTACGGAGCGCGGTCGCGGCGCCGGTGTGCTGGCTGGCGATCGTCTGGGGCACGGACCCATGCTACGCCGTTAGTTAGCCGTACGAAACAACTCGGCGGGTGGCTAGCCTCGCGGGGTGACCGAGGCACCCGAGCCGGAGGTGCGGCCGCTGGAGGGTGACGTGCCCCGCCTCGTCGCCATCGGCACCGCCCTCTGGCTCGTCGCGCTCCTCGTGCTGCTCGCCCTGCACACGCGGCTCCGCGCCGACGGGCACACCTGGTTCATCGCGGTCGCCGCCGTGGGCGCCGGGCTCGGTCTGCCCGGCTTCGCGCTGAGCGTGCGGTGGCGTCGCCGCGCGCTCGCGCACGGGGCCGAGCTCCTGCCCGGTCGGCGTCACTGACGGGCAGACCTCGTCGGGTTGTCGGTGCCGCTCGCGATGAGCGCACCGTCGGTGCGCGGCCAGGCGCAAGCCGGCGACGATCGAGCTGCTGTTGCGCTCTGATGGGGTCGCTCGTCCCGGGGCTGCTGCGCCTCGACCGCAGGTGCCGAGGCGTACGACGAGCCACCTCCAGCACCATCGACCTCGCTAGAGCGCCGCCACCGCACCCGCGCGTCGCAGGCACTCGACCCCGAGATCAACGAGCTCGCGCACCGTCAGGTCGCCGGCGTCGACGTACGCGTGCGGTCAACCACTCGGGTGACAGCGACAGCACCGGCGCCATCACCGGCAACCTCATCGGCGTAGCGCTCGACGACGCCGTGCTGCCGCCCGCCCGGGTGGTCGACGACGAGGCCCGCGCGGTCGTACTCCAGCTGGCCGACGACCTCGTGCACGAGGTCACCGACCACGCTCACCTGCACGGCGATCGCGGCCCGCGCACGAGCTGGTCCGACCGCTACCCAGGCGGTTGACGTGCCCGATCAGGATCAGCGCAGGCCGAGGCCCCCGTCGACGACCAGCACCTGGCCGGTGAGGTAGTCCGACCGCACGACGGCCAGCACGACCTCGGCGACATCGCCGGGCTGGGCGCTGCGCCGGATCGGGGCCAGCGCCTCGACCATGCCCCGCTCGGCCGCCCAGTCGGCGGTCCAGGGCGTGTCGACGAGCCCGGGCGCGACCACGTTCACCCGCACGGCTGGGCCGAGGGTCGCCGCGAGCAAGGCTGAGGAGTGGTGCAGCGCTGCCTTGCTGGCGGCGTAGGGCACGCTCGAGCCGACCGGGCGCACGCCGGCCAGCGAGCCGATGTTGACCACGCAGCCAGGGGCCGCCGCCCGCAGCGCCGCCTCGGCCGCGGTCACCAGCACCCACGGGGCGATGACGTTGGTCGCGTACAGGCGGGCCCAGACCTCCGGTGTCGCGGCGGACAGGTCGGCGTGCGGGATCTTCTCGGTCGTCCCCGCGTTGTTGATCAGGACGTCGAGCCGGCCGTGCGCCTCGACGACCCGCGCCACCAGCGCACGCGCGGCCTCGGGGTCGCTGACGTCTGCCTGCTCGAAGCTGCCGCCGACCTCTGCCGCGACCGCCCGGCCGGCCTCCACCGACGCGCGGGCGTTGACGACGACGTGCGCGCCCTCGGCGGCGAGCCGGCGGGTGATCTCTGCCCCGATGCCGCTGGAGGAGCCGGTGACGAGGGCGACGCGCCCGGGCAGGTCCACGCGGGTCAGCCTCCCAGGTCCTCCTCGAGCGCGAGGAGGCGCGCGCTGGCCGGGTCACGCAGCGCAGCGACGTACGCCGCCCGCCGCCGCCACTCCCCCGCGAGCCACGCCTGCGCCCTGCCCTGGCCCTCCGGGCCCGCCCACCGGGCCGTGCCGTCGGGCAGCAGCAGCCAGCCGACCGGCACCACCCGGCCGTCGACGTCCCGCGCGGTCAGCGGGTCGGTGCCCACCAGCTCGCCGCACACCTCGCTCGCCAGGTCGACACCGAGGAGGTCGGCCAACGCCTCCGCGTCGGCCGCCGGCACCGGGATCACCGCGCGGGACCCGCTGAGCGGCAGCAGGTCCGGCCGGTCGACGAGCAGGGCATCGGCCGGCGCGACGGGCCGCAGCGCGCCGTCCGGAGCGACGCCTCTGACGCCGAACGGCGGGTCGCCGTCGGGCCGGACGGCAGCCGCGACCCGGTAGGCAGCGCGGACCTGCTCGCGCGTCACGGTGCGCTGCGCGTCGCCCACCCGGTCCAGCAGGTCCAGGACGCCGTCGGGGTCCTCGGGCAGCCGGCGCGGGCAGCCGAGCGCGGCCGCGAAGGCGGGGTCGAGCTCGGGCGGCGGGTCGTCGTACAAGCCGAGGAGCAGCGGGTCGCTGTCGGGCGCGCGGACCTCGCCGGCCGGCAGCCCCAGCACGAGGTGGGTCGCCAACCACCACGCCGAGCACGAGGCGACCCGCGTCCCGTCGGCGAGCGGGCACGGGTCGAGCACGGCCGCCCGTGCGGCGGGGTCGGCGGCCAGCAGCGCGAGGGCGTCGGGCCAGCGCAGCAGCTCCAGGTCGGCGACCGCGACCGGCTCGACGGGTGGTGCGGCGAGCTGGTCCAGCCAGTCCACGGCGCCGTCGAGCTCCTCGACCGCCTCCTCACCGCGGACGACGACCGGGCGCGCGAGGACACCCACGGCGCCGAGCACCTCGACTCCCCAGCGCTCCACCAGCTCGCCGGGCACGGGCTCGAGATCTGCCCCTTCGGCGAGGAAGCCGGCGATCGGTGACCCGGCGACCAGGTCGCCACCGACGTCGAGGGCCGCCAGCCAGGGCAGATCACCCGGCTCGGGCAGCGGCGACGCGGCCGCGACGACCCCGAGCACGGCCTCGACCAGCGCCGGGTCGTCGCCGTCGGTCTCGACCGCCTCGCGCAGGGCCGGCTCGTCGAGCAGCGCACGGGCGGTGCCGGGCCGGGCGCCGAGGGAGAGCAGGGCCGCGACGGCGGCGCCCGGGTCGGCCAAGGGCAGCCGCACCCCGGCGGCGAGCAGGGCAGCCGCGTCCACGTCCGGGTCGGGGAGCAGCACACCGCGTGGGCCGGCCGCCAGCCGCCCGTCGGCCAGCGGGACGGGCAGCGCCGCGAGCGCCTCGCGGTCAGGGGCGGACAGGAGCGCCGTGGCGAGGGCGCCCCACCACCCGGGTCGGCGGGTCAGCCCCTGCACGAGGTCCACGACGTCCGCGGTCGACAGCCGGCGCACCCCGAGCGTCGCCAGCGCGGCCGAGCGGGCCGGCCAGACCGGGGACAGCAGCCCGTCGACGGTGTCGGCGAGCACCTCGCCCACCGCCTCCGACGCATCGCCGAGGTCGAGCACCAGCCCACCCGGCACCACCCCTGCGGTGCGCAGGCGATCGAGCACGGCCGCCCGCAGCACACCGTCCGCGGCCCCCGCCGCCAGGCCCACGGGCACCAGGTCGAGCACGCGCGGGTCGCCACGCAGCTGGCCGGCCAGCGCCAGCACCGCATCCGCGGCCAGCCCCAGCAGGGCATCGCGGAGCGGCCCCGGCTGGGCGTACCGCCGGGTCGGCTCCAGCGGCAGCGCGACGCTGACCAGGAGCGCCGCGGTGAGCTGCTCGTCGGTCGGCTGCGGCGCGCGCAGCACCTGCGGCGCCCCCGGCGGCCAGCCGTCCAGGGGCAGCGCCGCGCGCGCGTGCACGCGGCGCCGGCCGCGCTCCTCGACCGGCCGGTCGGCGAGCAGCGCCCGGTCGAGGTCGGCGCTCACGTCGGCCACCCGCCAGCGGCGCCCCTCCAGCACGGTGGCGCCATCGGCGTCGACCGACGTGCGCAGCACCCGGGTGGTCGCGTCCAGCACGACGCAGAGCTCCGCCAGCCCGGGCAGGGCGAGCGGCAACGTGGGGTCGAGGCCGCTCAGCAGGGCCCGGGCCACCGGCTCGGCGCCGGGGCGCAGGGGGAGGACGACGAGGGTGTCGTACCCGTCGGGGACGGGGTCGGCGGGCAACGCGAGAGGGACCCGGAGGACGGGTACGTGGCCGGCGCGGTGCGCGAGCTCACCGGCCACGGTGGGGAGCACGGCGACGGCCGAGCGCGTCACCTCGCGGTCGAAGCCGTAGGCGACACCGACGGCGCGGGAGGTCAGCCGCGGGGCGTCGGTGACGGCGAGGACGGCCGAGAAGCCGACGCCGAAGCGCCCGACGCTCGCCTCGTCGCCTCGCTTGGCCGACGCCCGCAGGCTGGCCAGCGCGCCCAGACCTGGCGCGGTGAGCGGGGCGCCGGTGCTCGCGCAGGTGACCGCGGTGACGCCGCCGACCGTCTCCAGCGCCAGCCGCACGAGGGCCGGGACGCCTGCCGCGGCGGCCGCGTCGACACCGTTCTGCACGAGCTCGACGACGAGGGAGTCGCGGTACCCGCCGAGGGCGGCGTCCTCCTCGGCGTTGGCGTCCTCGCGGAAGCGCGCCGGCGAGGCCACCCACCCGGCCAGCGCGGTCTCGGCCAGGGCGGCCGCACCGAGCGGGTCGGCGGGCGGGCCGGGTAGGACGCCCGGCACGTCAGGAGTGGCCGTACGGCTCCGCGGGCGTGCTGTCGAGCACGGACCCGGGGGCGTGCGCGACGACCGGGTGCTCGAGCTCGGCCGGCTCGCCCACGGCGTCGGCGCCCGTGACCTCCATGCCGGTGATCTCCATCGCGCCCTCGACCTCCGCGTCGGCCCAGCGCGGCGCGCTCACCACGACGGCCTCGGAGTGGGCACCGCAGGCGTGCGCCTCCGCGACGACGCGGCTGTCGTCGGCGGCGTAGGCGTTGGCGCAGACGCCGAAGACCTGGCCCATCGAGCCGGCGAGGCGCAGCCAGAAGCCGCAGCCGCCGCAGGACAACCCGACCGGTGCGGCCTTGGTGATCGCGGCGTCGGGGCCTGCCTCGGCGTCCCACCAGCGCTCGGCGGCGTCGGTGCGGCCCTCGCGGCTGAGCACCCTGGGGCGGCCGAGCGACAGGTCGATGGCGATGTCGCGGCCGAGGCCATCGTCGAGCAGGGCGGCGACGTCCTCGCGGGAGAGGTCGAGGCGGGGGTCGTCCTCGGCGGTCGGGAGCACGTCACCGATGCCCACGTCGCCGGGCCGCACCCGCTCCTCGAAGGGCACCCAGGCCGGGGCCAGCACGGCGCCCGCACCGGGCACCAGGACGACGTCGTCGACGGTGACGACCTTGGCGCGCGACGCCCGCGTGAGGGCCACCACCCACTCCCAGCCGACGTAGGCGGGGTCAGCGCTCGCGAAGCGGTGCACGACCAGGCGCTCGCCCTCGGCCGCCGCGCCGAGGTGCTCGCCGACCCGCTGGTCGCCGGCGAGCCAGGTCTCGGTGGCCTCCAGCACGGCCGCGGTGCGCGCCTCGTCCACAGCCGCGACGAGCTGGGCGTCGGGCCGGGCCGCCCGGGCGCGCGCGGCGGCGACGGGGGCCTCCGCGGGCGGAGCCGGGGGTGCGTCGACCGTGCTGGTGCTCACCCGGTCATCCTCGCGCACCGCGGCCGCGTCAGCCGCCCCGACGACGGCGACGCGGGCGACAATGGGCCGGTGACGCCCACCCCGCTCGCGGCGCCGCCCGACGCCCCGCCGCCGCGGGCCGCGCACGGTGCCGCGGAGATCGGTCGGGCCGCCGGGCTGCGCGGCCGCCAGATCGTGCGCGCCGGGCGGCGCTGGCTGCGCCGCGACGGGGCCGAAGCCAGCGGGCTGGCCGCGCTCACCGAGCTGTGCATCACCAACGCGGTCGCCGACACCCTGGTGGCGGTGTCCCTCGCCGGCACGGTCTTCTTCAACGTACCCATCGGGCAGGCGCGCGGACGGGTCGCCCTCTACCTGCTGACCACGATGGCGCCCTTCGCCCTGCTGGCCCCCGTGATCGGGCCGGTCCTCGACCGGCTGCACGGGCGGCGCGTCGCCATGGCGGCGTCGATGCTGGCCCGCGCGGTGCTGTGCTTCCTGCTGGCCAGCCGGCTCACCGGACTCGAGATCTACCCGCTCGCGCTGGGTGTGCTGGTGCTCTCCCGCGCCTTCGCCGTGACCCGGTCCGCCGCCCTGCCGCGCGTCCTGCCGCCGCGCTTCACGTTGATGACCGCCAACTCGCGGATCACCATCGCCGGTGCCGTCGTCGGCGGTGTGGTCGCCCCCCTCGGTCTCGGCGTCCAGGTCCTCATCGGGCCGGGCTGGACGCTGCGCCTGGCCAGCCTCGTCTTCGTCCTCTCCGCCGGGCTGACCCGCGCGCTGCCACCGACGGTGGACCGCGACGACGGTGAGCACCGCGCGGACGGGCTGCCGGCGGCCACCGCAGGCGCGCGGGGCGCCGGTCAGCGCCTCGGCGGCCTGCCGCGGATCCTGCGCACCGTCCTGCCGGCGCGGGCCCTGGTCGGCTACCTCACCCTCTTCCTGGCCTTCCGCCTCTACGCCAGCACCGGCAGCTCCAAGAGCGCCATCGCCGAGATCGGTGTCGCCGCCCTCGTCGGCCAGGCGATCGGCATCGGGATCGGCAACCGGCTCGGCCGCCGCCGGCCCGAGCCGCTGGTGCTCACCGGGCTGCTCGTGCTGACCGGGACGCTGATCGTCGGGGCGGTCACCTACACCCAGACCACGGCGCTGGTCGTGTCGGCCGTGGCGGTGCTGAGCGCCTCCCTCGGCAAGCTCGGGCTCGACGCCGTGATCCAGCGCGACGTGCCCGAGGACACCCGCTCGAGCGCCTTCGCCCGCTCCGAGACCGCCCTGCAGCTGGCCTGGGTGGCCGGCGGGTCGCTGGGCCTCCTGCCGGTCTCGGGGACGGTCGGCTTCGGCCTCGCCGCGGTCGCGATGGTGCTCGCCGCCGCGTCGGTGGTCCGCGGTGGCGGGGCGCGCCGGCCCCGGCGCACCGGCGCCCGCGCGGCCCTCCCGCCCCTCGGTCGATCGCCGCACCACCCCGTGCGGCGCGGCCCAGCACCCCGGTCCGTCGTCACCACCCGGCCGCTGGCCCTGCCCGGTGGCCTCCCTCGGCTGCCCCACCCGACCGCCTCCCCTGACGAGGACGAAGGCGCCGGAGTCCTCTAGCCTGCGCTCGTGAGCCGTACCCGTCCCATCGCCCTGGCGCTCACCGCGGTCGCCGCCGCCGGCGTGCTGGGCGGTTGCGACCGGCCGACGCCGCTGGTGACGGTGAGCGTCTCCGGCAACGTCGTGCAGAGCGAGGCGCAGAGCTACTGCCAGAAGGCGACGACGGCCTGCCCCTCCCGCACCACCGCGATCAAGACCGTCAGCTACAAGTTCGGCGACAGCATCGGCATCGACGTGCCGCGCTCGATCGCCGCCGGCACGTGGCTGGTCTACGCGGTCGGCCCGGCCGAGCTGCAGGCCCAGCCGCAACCGCAGCTGGTGCTGCACGGCACGCACTACGCGTCGCTGCCGAGCCTGACGCTGCCCAACGACGCCAGCGAGCTGATCATCGGCAGCCAGCCCTTCAAGCCCTCGTCGAGCAACAAGGGCGACGGGGTGTGGCGGTTCACGCTCAGGCAGGCGCCCTGAGCACGCTCGTCGTCTGCGCGGTCGACGCGGAGGCTGTGGCGGTCGTCGGCGCGCACCCGCACGAGCACGTCCGGCTCGGTCCGCTGTCTGGTCGCCGGCTGCACACCGGCGCTGGCGTCGTCGACGTCGTCGCCTCCGGCGTCGGCCCGGCGCACGCCGCCGCCGCGACGGCCACGGCGCTGGCGCACGGCGGCCACGCGCTGGTCCTCAACATCGGGGTGGCCGGGACCTTCAGCGGTGGCGGCGCGGTCATCGGCGGCTTGGTCGTCGGTGATCGCCTGGTGGCGGCCGACCTCGGGGTCCTCGCGCCGACGGGGTACCTCGGCGTCGAGACCCTCGGCTTCGGGCACTGCCTCGGCGCGTACGACACCCCACCCGCCCTCGCCGACGCCCTGGTGACCCGGCTGAGCGCGACCGGCCGGCCCGTCGCGCGCGGGACGGTGCTGACGCTGTCGAGCTTCACCGGCACCGACGCCCGCGCCGCCGAGCTGGTCACGCAGCACGCAGCGGTGGCCGAGGCGATGGAGGGCACCGGCGTCGCCACCGCCGCCGCGCTGGTCGGCGTGCCGGCCGCGGAGGTGCGGGCGATCAGCAACCTCGTCGGGGACCGCGACCGCGAGGCGTGGCGCCTGCCGGAGGCGCTCGCGGCGCTCACCCTGGCCGGCGCCGCGCTGCTCGCCGCGGCCCTGCCCGTACCCGTCCCGGTCAGCGAAGCCCCCGCCGCGTGAGCGCGCTCACGCTCGGCATCTCCCCGTGCCCCAACGACACCTTCACCTTCCACGCGCTGGTGCACGGCCTCGTGCCCGGGGCGCCCGCGGTCGAGGTCACCTACGCCGACATCGACGTGCTCAACGGCCTCGCCGCGGACCGGGCGTTGGACATCGTCAAGGTGAGCTACGGGGCGTTGCCCGGCCTGCTGGGGGAGTACGCGTTGCTCCCCTCCGGCGGTGCGCTCGGCCGGGGGTGCGGGCCGTTGGTGCTGACCCGACCCGAGCGCGCCGGCCTCGACCTCGGCACCGCGCGGCTCGCCGTACCCGGTCTGCGCACGACCGCCTACCTGCTGGCCCGGTTGTGGGCGCCGGCCGTCGGCGAGGTCGTCGTGCTGCCCTTCGAGCAGATCATGCCCGCGGTCCGCGCCGGCCGCGTCGATGCCGGCCTGGTCATCCACGAGTCGCGCTTCACCTACCCCTCCTACGGGCTGGTGGCCGAGGTCGACCTCGGCGACTGGTGGGAGCGCGACACCGGCCTGGCCATCCCGCTCGGCGCCATCCTCGCCCGCCGGTCGCTCGACCTCGACCCGATCGGCGCCGCCGTCCGCGCGAGCGTCGAGCACGCCTGGGCGCACCCCGACGACCCCGGCCTGGCGGCCTACCTGCGGGCGCATGCCCAGGAGATGGACCCCGACGTCCAGCGCCAGCACGTCGAGCTCTACGTCAACGGCTTCACCGCCGACCTCGGTACGGACGGCTACGCCGCCATCGACGGCCTGCTCACCCGTGCCGCTGCCGCCGGCCTGGTCGAGCCGGTGGCGCCCGCCGCCCTCACCCCGACGGCCCCCTGAGCGTCGCTCAGCCGCGAGGCAGCACGTCCCGCAGGTCGACCGCGAAGGCCGGCTCGGTACGGGAGCGCAGGACGCCCTCGTACTCGGTGACCACGCCGTACCCCCCCGCGGTCACAGCACGGTGCACGTGCCCGACCCGCGCGGCGATGTCGACGACCCAGTACTCCGCGACCCCGGCCGCCGCGTAGACCGCCGCCTTGACGTCGAGGTCGGTCCGCAGCGTGGACACCGACACCTCGACGACGAGGAGGGCCGTACGAGGGTGCTGATGGTCGTAGTCGCCGTCGGGCACCACAGCGACGTCGGGCTCCGGCTCCGAGCCGGGAGGCACTGCCAGGGGTGACTGTGCGCGCACCCGCCACCCCGCGGGGAGCTGCGCCCGCAGCAGGTCGGCGACCTTGTCGACGGTGGAGGCGTGCTCGGGGCTGATCGGCGGCACCGAGACCAGCTCCCCCTCCAGCAGCTCCACCCGCTCACCGTCGAGCTGACCGGCGGCGACGAGGAAGTCGTACTGCTCCAACGACAAGCCGCGCACCGTCTCCGGCACGAGCCGGATCACCGCCGAGACCACCTCGCCGAGGCTAGGGCCAGCGCACCTCGTCGACCACGGTCGCCGCCTCGACGTCGAGCAGGTCGCTGCGGCCCGTGTCGACCAGCGCGCCGTCGCGCAGCTGCCACAGCCGCACGCTGCGCTCCTGCGGGTCCGCGACGACGAGCTCCTGCACCCCGCGGGCGGCGTAGAAGCCGAGCTTGGCGAAGGTCTCGTCGTCCGGGCTGAGCACCTCGACGACGATCACGGCGGTACGCGCGTACAGCGTCCCAGGCGGCTCGGCGAAGGCGCCTGCATCGGGTACGCGGAAGTCGTCGGGTTGCCCGAGGTCGAAGGCACCGGACCACCAGAGCCCCGCGGCCCGAGCCCGCATGCCCAGCACGACCGCCAGCTGCGCCTCGACCAGCCCGTGCCGGGTGTGGGCGTGCGGCGCCAGGTGGTGCTCCCCCTCCCAGACCTCGTCGTGCCCGTCGAGGCCGAGGCGGCGGCGCTCCTCGATCAGCTCCTCGAGCACGCGAGGGCGCTCACCCAGCACCACGGTCCGCACCCCGCCAGTGTCAGGCGCGCGCCATCGCGCCGCAAGCTGCGGCAACGCGGTCAGCCCACCTCGTCGACGACCTCGCGCAGCGTGCCGAGACGCCGGTCCGCCCGGCCGACGATGCGCGCCAACCAACCGCGGGCGTCGTCGAGGTCGGGCTTGCCGTACCGCACGAGCTCCTCGATGTCGGCCCAATCCTTCCTGCGGTCGAAGAGCGCCTTGAAGACGAGCAGGTCGGTCGCCGAGAGGATCGGCACGGTGACGCCGAGCATCGGCACCAGCTCGGTGCGCCCGACCGCGACCGCATGCAGCTCGTGCTGCGGGAAGAACAGGTCGAGCGGGATCGGCGGCCCTGCGCCCTGCGCCGGCCAGCGCAGCCGCACCTGACCGTCGCGCCGCACGGCGGCGACGTCCTCCGGCGACCACGGCACGTCGGCGGGCAGCAAACGGAAGAGGCGCTCGGGGTCGGCCGGGTCGGCGCTGACGTTGAGGTCGATGTCGGTCGTAGCCCGCGCCTGGCGCACGTGGTAGGCCAGCGCCAGGGCGCCGCCGATGGCGTGCGGGACGTCGGCACGGTCCAGCCGGCGGTGCACCTCGACCGCCCGCTCGAGCACGATGAGCGGCGAGGGCTGGGTCACCGTGCCGTCAGGCACCGGAAGGACGGGTACGCCAACGGCCCGGCGTCCCGCCGGGGCAGCGCCATCGCGAGGGCGGCGACCTGCTCGAGCTGCGCGGCCGAGGAGCGACCGCGCTCGACGCTGCTGGTGACCTCGAGCGAGGCACCGCACGCCGCCAGCAGCCGCAGCAGGGCGTCGCCGCCAGGCGTGCGCCGACCGTTCTCGTACGCGCTGATCAAGGTGCTGGCGATGCCGCTGCGGGCCGCCAGCTGCCGCTGCGACAGGCCGGCGCCGGCGCGGGCCTCCCGCAGCAGCCCAGCCGACCGACCCACCCCGTCAGCGTACGTGGGGTTGACGGATCGCGCTACCACCAGCCGCACCAGCGCTTGCGCCCGACGCGGGGAAGCGCTACTGCATCACCGGGAGGCGGGCACGACGACGAGGAGGCAGGTCGTCGTACCGGCCCGAGGCCGCCGACCTGCTGACCGAGCGCGCGCTGGCCTTCCTCGCCCGATGCGGCTCACGCTGAGGGCCTCACAGGTCCTCGGGTCCCATCGTCCGGACCAGTCGGGCCGCCCCGCGCGCCAGGCGCCGATCGATGGTGAGCAAGGGCAGATCCTCGGCCGCGGCAAGGGCGACGTACTCCGCGTCGTAGGTCTTCGCCCACCCCAGCCGGTCGCCGACGTCCCACGCCCGGGCGCTGAGCTGGACGTCTCGGCTGAGGCTGACAGGGGCGGTCAGGAGACGGTCGCGAGCGGTCCGAGCCAGGTCGGGACTGATCCGCTCATGCCACTGCGCCTCGTGCAGCACCGAGAGGACCTCGAAGCGCAGCAACACCGGCGCCGTCAGCTCGTGGTCGGCCAGCAACCCGAACCCTGCCTCGGCGAGGCACACCTGGACGGTGACGCTGGCGTCGACGACGAGGCGCACGTCAGTGCCCGGATCGACTCCGGCGCACCAACGCGACGACGTCGGGCATCGGCTCCCCCGTCGCCGTCCGCTGCCACGCATCGGGCAGGCCGACGTCCTGCGACGACGGCAGGTCGCGCTCGTCCACCATGTGCAGCAGGCCCACCTTGCTCGCCGGCAGCCGTCCGGAACGGATCCAGCGGCGGATCGTCTCTGGGTCTCGGTGCAACCGGGCCGCCACCTCGAGCACGCTGAGCACCACAGTAGCGTACTACTACCTCTCGTCGGCCGCGCCGCCAGCACGACGCGTCGATCAACGGCCGCCACTCCACGCGCTGGATCAGGCGGCGCCGCGCGGGCTTGTCTTGACTGGTTCCAGACACAGCGGCACCCTCGACGCGTGCCAACGGCGTCGGACCTCGAGCGCTCGCTGCGCGAGGTGGACCTGCGGGTGACGCGCCCGCGGCTGGCCCTGCTGGCCGCGGTGCACGAGCACCCGCACGCCGACACCGAGTCCCTCATCCGGGTGGTGCGCGACGGTCTCGCCGACGTGTCCCACCAGGCTGTGTACGACGGGCTGCGCGCGCTGACCGCCGCGGGTCTCGTCCGCCGGATCGAGCCGTCGGGGTCGGTGGCGCGGTACGAGGCCCGGGTGGGCGACAACCATCACCACGTCGTGTGCCGCTCCTGCGGCGCCATCGCCGACGTCGACTGCGCCGTCGACGCCACGCCCTGCCTGACCGCGTCCGAGGACCACGGCTTCGTCATCGACGAGGCCGAGGTCACCTACTGGGGCACCTGCCCCGCCTGCTCGCCTCCACCAACATCATAATACAGACGCTCCGAGAGGACCACCATGACCGAGCACAACACCCACGACGCCGTCGTCGGGGACATGCAGTCGGCCGAGAGCGAGGCGGCCTGCCCCGTCGTCTCCGTCGGGCCCCGCAACCACCCGACCGAGGGCGCCGGCAACCGCGACTGGTGGCCCAACCAGCTCAACCTCTCGATCTTGCGCAAGCACCCGGTCGTCGCCAACCCGATGGGCGCCGACTTCGATTACGTCGCGGCTTTCGCCACCCTGGACCTCGACGCCCTGACCGCTGACGTCGACGCGCTCATGACCACCCACCACGACTGGTGGCCGGCCGACTTCGGGCACTACGGCCCCTTCTTCATCCGCATGGCGTGGCACAGCGCCGGCACCTACCGGGTGAGCGACGGCCGCGGCGGCGCGGGTGCGGGCATGCAGCGCTTCGCCCCGCTCAACAGCTGGCCGGACAACGCCAACCTCGACAAGGCACGCCGGCTGCTGTGGCCGATCAAGCAGAAGTACGGCGCGCAGGTCTCCTGGGCCGACCTCATCGTCTTCACCGGCAACCGGGCGCTGGAGACCATGGGGTTGAAGACCTTCGGCTTCGCCGGCGGGCGCGCCGACGTCTGGGAGCCGGACGAGGACGTCTACTGGGGCCCGGAGCACACCTGGCTCGGCGACGACCGCTACACCGGTGACCGCGAGCTCGAGCCTCCGCTGGCGGCCGTCCAGATGGGGCTGATCTACGTCAACCCGGAGGGCCCCAACGGCGTCGCCGACCCGCTCGGCTCCGCCCGCGACATCCGCGAGACCTTCGGCCGGATGGCGATGGACGACGAGGAGACCGTCGCCCTCATCGCCGGCGGCCACACCTTCGGCAAGACCCACGGCGCGGCCGACCCCAACGTTCACATCGGCCCGGAGCCCGAGGGCGCACCCCTCGAGCAGCAGGGCCTCGGCTGGCGCAACAGCTTCGGTACGGGCCACGGCCGCGACACCATCACCAGCGGCATCGAGGTGACCTGGACGGCCACCCCGACGCGGTGGTCCAACAGCTACTTCGAGAACCTCTTCGGCTACGAGTGGGAGCTCACCAAGAGCCCGGCCGGCGCCAACCAGTGGCAGCCCAAGGCTGGCGGCGGCGCCGGCACGGTGCCCGACCCCGAGGACGGCTCGCTCGTACGCCCCCCGACGATGCTGACGACCGACCTCGCCCTACGGGTCGACCCCGCCTACGAGCAGATCTCCCGGCGCTTCCTCGCGCACCCGGAGCAGTTCGCCGACGCCTTCGCCCGCGCCTGGTTCAAGCTGACCCACCGGGACATGGGCCCGATCGAGCGCTACCTCGGCCCGCTCGTACCGACCGAGGAGCTCATCTGGCAGGACCGCGTCCCGGCGGTCGACCACGAGCTGGTCGACGCGGAGGACGTGGCCGCGCTCAAGGCGCAGATCCTCGGTACGGGGCTGTCCGTCGCCCAGCTCGTCTCCACCGCCTGGGCGTCGGCGGCGAGCTTCCGCGGCAGCGACAAGCGCGGCGGGGCCAACGGCGCTCGCCTGCGCCTGATGCCACAGAGCAGCTGGGAGGTCAACCAGCCCGACGCGCTGCCGGCCGTCCTGCGCGCCCTCGAGGGGGTGCAGGAGGCCTTCAACAGCGGTCAGCCGGGTGGCAAGCGGGTCTCGCTCGCCGACCTGATCGTGCTCGGCGGCTGCGCTGCGGTCGAGAAGGCGGCCGCCGACGCCGGTCACGCCGTCCCGGTGCCCTTCACGCCGGGCCGTACCGACGCCTCGCAGGAGCAGACCGACGAGGTGTCCTTCGCCCCGCTCGAGCCGGCCGCGGACGGCTTCCGCAACTACTCCGGCAAGGGCCACCTCCTGCCGGGCGAGTTCATGTTGGTCGAGCGGGCCAACCTGCTGACGCTGAGCGCGCCGGAGATGACCGTGCTCGTCGGCGGCCTGCGGGTCCTGGGCGCCAACCACGCGGGCTCCCCGCTGGGCGTCCTGACCAGCCGGCCCGGTCTGCTGACCAACGACTTCTTCGTCAACCTGCTGTCGATGGACACGACCTGGCGCCCGACCGAGTCCGACCCCGACACCTTCGAGGCGCGCAACGCCGCCGGCGAGGTCGTCTGGATCGGCACGCGCGTCGACCTCGTCTTCGGCTCGAGCTCCGAGCTGCGCGCGATCGCCGAGGTCTACGGGAGTGCAGACGGGCAGGGCAAGCTCGTCCGTGACTTCGTCGCGGCCTGGGCCAAGGTGATGGACCTCGACCGGTACGACGTCGCGGCCTGACCCTCGCCGCCGCGTCGGGTGATCCACGCCCCGTGCTCCACGGCCCGTGATCCACACCCGGTGATCCACATTCGGTGATCCACACAGTGGTGGCCGCGTCGCGGCGACACGCCCGCGTGTCGCCCCCGTACCGGCCGCACTGTGTGGATCACCCGAGGGCCGCGGTCAGGTCACCGCGAGCCGCACGGGCTCCGTCAGGCGTCGAGCTCCTTGGCGACCGCGCGGACCAGGTCGGCGACCTTGCGGGAGCGGGTGCGGTCGGGGTAGCGGCCGTCGGCGAGGTCGACGAGCACACCGCCCTCGAGCACCTTGACCATGTCCTCGATCATCGAGTGCAGCTGCTCGGGCGGGCGGCGCTTGGCGGCGGCCACGCTGGGCGTCGGCTCGAGCCGGCGCAGCGACAGGACCTGCGCGCCGCGCTTGCCCTCGACGACGCCGAACTCCACCCGCTCGCCACCCTCGAGCGTCGCGACGCCGCCGGGCAGCGCCGACTTCGGGACGAAGACGTCGCCGCCCTCGTCGCTGGACACGAAGCCGAAGCCTTTTGCCTCGTCGTAGAACTTCACTCGCCCGGTGGGCACAGGACACCTCTGATCGACAGGTACGTGGGTGGTGCAGGACGCCGAAGACCGGCCGGGGCCTGGTCGCGCTCGGTGCCCAGCGTAGGTCGCGGCCGGCGGCCTGCCCGACCAGCCGCGACGGGCGCGAGGCCCGCTCGTACGCTGGACGGCGTGGCCTCGCACCGCCGCGACAGCGGCACGTCCCGGGGTGGCCTGCTGGTCAGGGTCGGCGTGGTGCTCTTCGCGGTCGGCTTCGTCTGCATCGCCTTCGACGTGCTACCGCACCCGCTGTCGACCGAGGACCGGCCGCTGCCGCTGAACCTGCTGACCTACCTCACCAGCCTCGGCCTGGGGCTCGCGCTGGTAGGCCTCGTGCTGTCGATCCGGGCCGGCCACCGCGCGGCTGTGCGCGCAGCCGCCGAGGACGACGGCTAGTGCAGCTGGTCCGCAACCAGCTCGCGGCCACCATCGAGCCGGTGGCTGCGCCGCTGCCACCGGGCCTGGCTGCGGTCGGCGTGACGGCGGTCGACGGCGAGCTGCGGCTCACGCCCGGCGGGGTGACCGAGCTGCGCCTCACCGACGAGCGCACGGGTGCGGTCGTGGTATGGGCCCTGCAGCTCGCCGAGCGGCTCGTCCCCGCCGCGCTGGCGCTCGGCCTCGGCCCGCCGGTCCAGCTCTCGGTCACCCTCGACGACGAGGGCGCGAGGCTGCGGCTCTACCTGCTCCGCGGGGAGGCGGACGACCTGCGCGGCCACGTCGAGGAGTCACCGCTGCCGGTGCTGGTCGTCACGAGCTCGCGCCGGCCGCGGCCGGCGAGGGCCGCCCGTCCAGCGCCTCGTTCATCGACCCCGAGCGGAAACCCCGCGGGTCCAGCTCGACCGCGCTGAAGCCCTCGACCGCACCGAGGTGCGGTGCCACCTGGGCCAGCAGCGGGGCGTCGACCTCGACCCTGGCCGTCTCGCCGAGGTCGCGCACCCGCAGGTCGCGCACCGGCACACCTGCCGCGACGAGCGCCGCGCGCAGGTCGGCCTCGGCGCGCTCCACCCGGGCCAGCCGCTGCGCTGTGATGCGCACGCCGTACGCCACCCGGCTGGACAGGCAGGCCGCCTGGGGCTTGTCCCAGGTGAGCAGGCCGAGCTCCCGGGAGAGGCCGCGGACCTGCGGCTTGGTCAGCCCCGCGTCGGCGAGGGGGGTCACTGCGCCCCGGCCGGCCGCCGCGGCGATGCCGGGCCGGAAGCCCGCGCGCAGGTCGTCGGCGTTGGTGCCGGTCGCGACCGCGGCCAGCCCGAGGCGCTGCGCGAGCGGGCCGAGCGCGTCGAGCAGGGCGCTCTTGCAGAAGGCGCACCGGTCCCCAGCGTTGGCCCGGTAACCCTCGCTCGCCATCTCCGCCGTACGCGCCTCGTGCCAGTGCACGCCCAGCGAGACCGCGAGCGCGCGCGCGGCAGCGAGCTCGTCGGCCGGCAGCGACGCCGACACCGCCGTCGCCGCCTGCACCCGGTCGGGCCCGAGCTCCGCGAGCGCGACGGCGAGGAGGTAGGCGGAGTCCGCGCCGCCGCTGAAGGCGACCAGCACGCTGCCCAGCTCGCGCAGCCGGCGCCCGAGGAGCTCACGGCCGAGCCAGTCGGGGAAGCCGGTCAGGCCGGGCAGCAGCACGTCGCAGCCGACCGGCGCTTGCCCACCGGTGCCGACGCCGACGGAGGTGCACCCGGCGGCGCGGGCCGCGAGCACGTCGTCCGGGTGGTCGCCGACGTAGGCGAGCGCCTCCGCGGCCACCAGCGCCGGGGTCTTCTGCTGCCCCCACACGCCACCCACCACGTCATCGACCTCCAGACCGGCGGCGGCCAGACAGGCGCGGGCCAGGTCGGCGCCCTTGGCGGTCACCACCAGCGAGCGCCCACCGGCACGGCGCACGGCGGCCAGCGCCTCCGCCGCCCCAGGCAGGGCGACCACATCGTGGGGGCTGAGCAGCGTGGTGGACGCGACGCCGGGCGAGGGATCGAGCAGCGTGAGGTCGAGCTCGAAGCCGATCGTGACGCCCACAACACGCACGCTAACCGGGCAGGAACCCAGCTCGCCGCGGCGAAGTCCCCACCGCAACGTCCACGCTGGAGGAGAACGCATGCGCGCACCACACCGCCTGGCCGCCGGATCGGTCGCCATCGCGACGGCGGCCGTCGCCGCTGCCGCCCTCGCCCCGCCCGCGGTAGCCGCGACCGCGTCCGCGGTCACCACCGAGCGGCTCACCGCCGACGTCGCGCCGGGCCTCGCCTCCGCCACCGACCTCGGCGCCACCGACACCGCCAAGCGGATCAACGTGACGCTCGGGCTGAGCCGCCCGGACCCGGCCGGCGAGGCCGCCTTCACCCGCGCGCTCTACGACCCGGCCAGCGCGTCCTACCACCACTTCCTCACGCCGAGCACCTTTGCCGCGAGCTTCGGCGTCGACCCGGCGAAGTACGCCACCGCGCTCGACTTCGCCACCGCCCACGGCCTGACGCTGGCCTCCGCGACCCCGGCCAGGGACACGCTCGTGCTCACCGGCACGGTGGCCCAGGCGGAGGCGACCTTCGGCGTGGCGTTGCACGACTACCGGTCGTCGCTGAGCAGCCCGTACCTCGCCAAGAGCTTCACCTCCAACACGACCGGCCCGCTCGTCCCCGCCGGCATCGGCATCATCGGGGTGCTGGGGCTGAGCGACGAGCGCGTGGCCAAGTTCGACACCACCAAAGGCACGCTGCGCCCGGCGCAGGACAGCTGCATCAACGCCGTCTGCACCGGCCTGACCAAGCCGCAGGACCTGTGGGCGACCTACGACCAGCCCAGCGCCAACGTGGGCCAGGGCTCGCAGCTGGCGATCTTCGGCGAGGGGCAGACCGACGACATCATCAGTGACCTGCGTGGCTTCGAGGCGGAGAACGGCCTGCGCCGCATCCCGGTCACCGTCGTGCACAGCGAGCCCGGCGACTACTCCGACGACGCGGGCGCCGAGGAGTGGAACATCGACACCCAGTCCTCGACCGGCATGGCGCCGCTCGCCGACCGTGAGGTCCTCTACTTCGGCACCGCGCTCACCGACGCCAGCGTGCTGAGCGTCTTCAACAGCTGGGCCAATGACGCCACCGGCCCCAAGCAGGCCTCGGCCTCCTACGGCGAGTGCGAGGAGATCCCCGACGGCGGTACGGGTGCCGCCAGCGCCGTCTCCGCGGGCGCCGCGTACACGCTGATGAGCGAGCAGACGCTCGCCGCCGCGGTCAGCCTGGGCAAGACGCTCTTCTCCTCCAGCGGCGACACCGGCGCCGGCTGCCCTGTCCTCCCGACGAGCACCAACGGCGCTGCACCGCAGGGTGTCCCGCAGCCCAACTACCCGGCCGACAGCCCCGACGCCGTCTCGGTCGGCGGCACCGTGCTCTACACGACCGGGGCCAAGCCCGACGTCCGCAGCACGGAGTACAGCTGGAACTACACCGGCGGCGGTACGAGCTTCATCTTCCCGAAGCCGTCTTACCAGAACGCGGTCGGCACGACCATCTACGGGCAGTGCGTGGGCGCACCCGGCGGCGCCGCGGCATCCCCCGGCACCCCGTGCCGCGGCGTCCCTGACATCGCGATGCAGTCCGGCGACATCGCCACCAACGGCTACGCGATCACGGTCAAGGGCGCCAACGACCAGTCCGGCGGCGGCACCAGCCTCTCCTCGCCGTTGATGCTCGGCATCTGGACGCGCATCCAGGCCGCCTCGGGCGACACCAGCGGCTTCGCCAACCCCGCGCTCTACGCGGTCGGCACCGACGCCGCCAAGGACCCTGGCGCCTTCTTCGACATCGGCGGCATCAGCAACACCCAGCCGGGCACGACCCAGGTCAACAACAACTTCGGGGTGTACTCCAACCTGCCCCGCAGCGCGGTCGACCCCTCGGGCTGGGACTACCTCTCCGGCTTCGGCACCCCCGACGTCACCCACCTGATGCAGGACATCGCGGGTCGTACGACCCCGGCGAGCACCGCTGTGACGGCTGACGCACCGCTGCCGCCGGTCGTGAGCAGCAGCTGCGACCCGTCAGGCGTGGTGACGGACCCGGCCGGCGACGCCACCGGGATCGTCGTGAGCACGCCCGCGGGAGTGAACCAGTCCGACCTCGACATCCTGCGGGCCTTCGTCTCCTACGACCGCACCAAGCAGACGCTCACCTTCAACACGCTCGTCACGGCGCTGGGGACCGGCACACTCGGGCAGAACTTCCGCTACATCTTCACCTATGGCGGGACCGAGTACACCGCTGAGGCGACCCGCACCACCGGCGGGACGCCGAGCTACAGCCTGCTGATGCTCGGCACGGGCACTGGCGCCATGAACACCCAGATCGCCACGCTCACGGGCACCTTCGACGCCACGACCAACACGGTGAGCGTCGTCCTGCCGATCGCCACCTTCGACACCGCGGCGAAGCCGGCGACCCCGCTCGGCGTCGGCTCGGCGCTCGGCGGCGAAGACATCCTCGGCCAGCGGGACACCGGCGTCGCGACGCTCACCGCTGACGAGGCGACCGGCGCCTGCCCCTTCGTGGTCGGGGGCACGGCAGCGCCGGGCGCGGGCCCCACGGCCAGCCTGCCCGAGGCGCCGTACGCCGCGCTCATCCCACTGGTCGGCTTCGGCGCCCTCGGCCTGGTCACCCTGCGCCGCCGTCGCCGTACCGCCCGCGCCTGACGATCCGTTGTGCGTGATCGTCCGCTGACCTGCACCGATGC
>JAABUZ0100000435.1_pt1 | contig 104142 bp, 106 predicted proteins | sample 5562091 | NCBI WGS metagenome assembly JAABUZ01 (sample SAMN12813069, study PRJNA571459) | rock metagenome | isolation source: Antarctica rocks | place: Antarctica: Victoria Land, Linnaeus Terrace sud | collected 2015-12-21
GCGACCGCAAGGCGAGGCGAGGCGACCGCAAGGCGAGGCGAGGCGACCGCAAGGCGAGGCGAGGCGACCGCAAGGCGAGGCGAGGCGACCGCAAGGCGAGGCGAGGACTTGGCGGACACGGACGGGACGCGGGACAGACCCTTCAGACGGCCTTCGGGGGCGACGATTACCTGGACAAGGTGCGTATTCGGCCCAGCCAGCAGCCTGCCCTCAGCGGGCGAGCGCAGCACCAGGAAAACCCGCTCGCTGCCGCCCGGTTCAGTCCGTTCCAGATCAATCCCTGAAACAAGGCCGTCACTGGTGAGGTGATCTTTGAGCGTCACCGCCGGGCTTGTGTGGGGCAAAGTCACAACAAGGCGGTTGCCCTCAGCACGGAGCGTAGGCATCGTCGTTCCCGCTAATGTCAAGGCAACGGTCGTGGCCTCTTTGCCGGGAAAGGCATGCACGACTTGCAGGACGGCGGACGCCGGCTGCGCGGCGGCGGACGATCCCGTGAGCACAAAAAGGGCGAAAGCCGCACGGACCAGGCGCATCTTATTCAGGCCTATTTTATTCAGGCGCATCTTATTTATGTTGCAGTTCATCAGTCTTCTCCTCAGGGATCGCTGCGCAAACTACCGGCGGAGAGGCCGCAGGCACAGAAGTTATGGAAACCGAGCCGGCGGCGCTGTCCGCCGCCGATGGCAAGGACAAAGTCCAGAAGCCGCTTCCACGCGCGAAAACGATGTCTTGATCGTGAACGGCCACGACGCACATTCCATCAAGAGTGTCGCCAACATGCAGGATAACCGGCTCTAGGTTCGCGGTTTGCACAACGGCCAGCGGTTCTGTCCCGCCCACAATCGCTGTGAGTTTCAGCAGCGGCTCCGTCTGCCCTTTGGCCGCGACCGGGTCTGATGGCAGGGCGCTGACGCCATGTGTGACCGGCGGCTGCTTTGCACCCAGTCCCTGTCCAGGTTCCAAAACCCGGACAGGGAGCGGCGGCAGCGGCGTAAAAGGGATCGCCCCTGCACCTGAGGCCGCCGGGCGAGCCGCATCAGAAGGGCGCGGCAAGCCTTCCAGACGGGCTGCCACACGCACAGGTGGGGTGAGGACGGAGAACGGATTGCGCGTCGTGACCGGCAGGGTCGGCGCAGAGGGCCGGGCGGGTTCCGGGGCAGGAGCAGCCGCTGCGCCCGATGTCACCCTAATGGCAGGCCCAGGCAAAGCGCCCGGCAGCGGTGGGTCGGCAGATACTCGCGATGCTGCCGCCGCCATCCTGCTGTGACCGAGCGTCATCCATAGGATTCTGCCGACAATCACTGCCAGAACCACTATCAGCGCCGCAACGGCAGCCGGATTATTCGATTTTTCAATCTTCATGATTTCCCCGAAGCCTCGTAGACAATCCCGTTCAGTTTCATTTCCAGGCGCACAGCATCGGGGCCAGCTTTGGTGCCGTTCTGCGTTACCTGGAGTGATGTGATGTCCAGAATATGGCGCGAAGCGGCCAGCCCGCTCAGAAAGCGCGTGAGCGCCGGGTATTGTCCCACAATGCTGCATTCAAATGTTTCATGGCTTCCATCATTTGCCCCGGCAGCGGCCTGCGCCGTCGTGTTGGGCGTGGTGCTCGGTGAACTGTCTGCACTTCCCCCCGCAGCGGCTGTCACGGCGGACGCGGGAGCGGCCTGGGCCACGGCGCTGACCTGCTTGTCGTCACCGATTTGAACGCTTTGGACTTCCGCTCCGGCCACCTGGGCAAGGTCGGCGAACTCTCCGGTGATCTCGGCGCTGCTGCCCTGAGACGCGATCACCTCAACTTCAGCGGCTTTCAAGGCTTGACGGCGCTTTTCCGGGAGAGCGCGAGCAATCTGCGTTGTTTGATCGCTTTGTGACGAAACAAGCCTCTGCGCAGCGGCCAGCGAAGCACGGCTGCTCCATACGCCATAGGCGGCGAGCACTGTCCAGAAGGTGGCGATCACTACGGTAATCTGCAAAATCGCTTTTAAGGAACGCTCTGATTTCGGTTGTGCCAGCCATAGATTCCAACGCATCAAGACCATCCTTAAGGAGCATTTAGCTCAGTCCCGCTTGCTGCCGTCCCGGAAAGCGTGCCTGTCATCTGAAAGTTCACTCCGCTCGGAACGGAGATTGTCTCGTTCAAACGCAGATTTGCAAAGAGGGGAGAGCGCGCCAGTGCCGTAGTAAAAGCTCGCAGTCCCGCCATCGTTTCTGCCGACCCTTGCAGCTGAACTTGCGTGTCTTTGTTCTTTTGTGCAATCTCCACCTGCTGCAAAGAAACATCACCTGGCAAGCAGGCGGCCAGAGAAGGTAGTGCCGCTTCCCAGGCATGACGGTTCTGCTGCGACTGAGCCAGCCGCGTCCAGAGGCTGATCTTGGCGTCCATTTCGCCGCTGATGGTCGTTACCGATTGCAGTCGCTGCCGCACACCTGCGGCCTGGCGCTCGGCATTTTGATACTCATGGCGAATCTTGAAAGCTTGCAGCGTCAACGGCAGTGGGACTGTGACCGCAAGTGTGAAAGCCGCCACGATTGCCGCTACATGACGGCGACTGCGGCGGAGCACGCTCCGGCGCTCCTCACGTCGTTCCAGGTTGAGGTCAACTAAGGGGAGAAGTGTCTCACCGGCAGTATGTGCCTGAGTCGGAGCCATTATTTACGCGGTGCTCCTTCGCCAGACAAACTCGCGTGGCCGCCCGGCGTGGGATTGATTGGCACGAGCGTCCCGCTGAAGATCGCCCAGCGCCAGACCGATTGCGACGGCAAAACTGTGGTTGCGTCCATTGATGGCGGCAAAACCATCCAGCGAGAAGTGTGTTTCAAACGACTGGAATGGGTTCCGCACTTCTACGTCAAGCTGGAACAGCTCCGTGAAGAAGTGGTGCAGACCTTTCAAGTTAGCCCGCCCCCCGGAGACAATCAGTCGATCGAGGATTCCTTCGTAGCTGCGCTCGGGGAAGAGCGACCGGTAGTAATTCAGCAGTCGTTGCATTTCACGCCCCAGTCGTTCCATTTCCGGGATCAGTGCGCCGGTTTCCTGGCGGTTTTCCCCTTCTCCCCATGAGAAATTGCCGTTGGCGCTGATGACGGCGGTTGGGCTTTCCTCAATCTCCCAGGCTTCGTCCAGCGAACAGCCGATGCCTGTCGCGAGCGCTTGTGTCAGACGGCTACTGCCCCAAGCAATCGCGTGGACGAAACGGAGCCGAGTGCCCTGCACCACGCACATGCCGGATGATTTTTGTCCCAGGTGAACGTACACGGACGGCTGGCCGCTCCAAATTGTGTTCTGCGAACCGCCTTCAGCGCGGAACGTTCGCATCAGCGTCAGCGGCTCGATCTCAATACCCGCGACTTCCAGCCCCGCCATTTCCAATGTTTCTGCCCGACTGCGAACCACATCGCGCGGAGCGGCGGCGAGAAGCGCCTGCATACGCGTCGCGCCCTCGTTGTCCACTGTTTGCCCCACGGGAATGATGACGACTTCAGCCTTATCCACTGAATAAGGCAGGTATTTGCGCGCTTCGAAGCGGCTGGCCGTGCGGAGCGCCTCTTCGTCCATAGCAGGCAGATCAATCAGGCGCACTACGAGATGTTCAATAGGAATCGCGATCGATGCGGCGCGGATATTGTATCCACATTGACGCACCATTTGCCTAATCTGAGCGGCGACTGACCGCTGTTCAATTAAGACACCTTTCTGCAGCGCATTCGTAGGTGTCAGGACATAGCCAGCGTAACGAGCCACAATGGCATCAGCCGTTCGTTCCAGCAAGACTGCCTTGATAGCATGGTGGCCGAGATCGATCCCTAGGGTCCAGAACGGACTCTTATTTTTTCTCAAGATGTTCAGCATAGTTAGGGTAAGTCATGGCAACGAAAGCATTCTAGTATAATTATGGGTATTATTTGGGGAATCTTCAGGCCATTATTAACTGATGTTACGCAGACCTGAGTGCCTGCTGTGTTTGCGTGTGCCTGGTAAACTTGTCGTATGGACAAGCCGTTGCTCGATCTGTAGGCGGATTACCTGATCTCGTCCTTTGGCCCCACAACGGCCACGGGCTTGTCTCGTCTGTTGCAGGCGCACCTCAGCCATGACAAGATCACGCGCTTTCTGTCCGAGCGCACCTTCACGTCAGCCAATCTGTGGCAGATCGTATCGCTGTGCGATTACTTCGTATCAAGCCACTCGTTCGTCAGGTGCAGAGTGAGGACGCTGTGCTGGTCATTGACGATAGTATTGCCCATAAGCCACACACCGATGCCAGTGAACTGATCGGCTGGCACTACGACCACACATTGGGCACGAGCGTCAAGGGCATCAACTTTCTCACCACACTCTACTGCGCAGGCGGAGCTTCCCTGCCCGTCGCCTTTGCCCTGGTGGAAAAGGACAAAGAGTTCACCGACACGAAGACGGGGCAGACTAAGCGACGGGCGACCATATACCCAGGAGGGCATTACTTTGTATCAGCAAGTAATGAGCATTACCAGACCATGCTCAAAGCCTGCGTCAAGAACGCGCTGCCCTTTCGCTACGTCCTGAGCGACGTGTGGTATGCGGCAGCAGACCAATGAAGTTAATCAAGACCGAACTTGGCAAAGAGTTCGTGATGCCCCTCACCCTAATAAAGCCTCAAATCTAACCGCAAAGTGGCTTTGTCAGGGCAGGACAAACGGGGCGGGCGCTACCAGGCAGTTGAAACGCTTCCACTGGAACACGGCAAAGCAGCAGAAGTCTGGCTGGAACAGGTCGGCTTTCCGCTGCTTGTGGTGCGGCAGGTCTTTACAAACAAGGACGGCAACCAGGGCATCTTGTATCTGGTGACCAGCGACACAGCACTTGACGGCGGCCAGATCATGCACCTCTACCAAGAAGATCAATCCCAAAACGGTGGCAGGTGGAAGAGTATCACAAGTCGCTCAAGCAAAATGCTTCGCTGCAATGTTCTCCCACACGCACCAAGCGGACGCAGAATGCGTTCCACGGCCCCGCAATACCACCACAGCCACGCCAGGGCTTGCGTGTCCTCCGCCTGCACCTGCCGCCGCTGGGCCTGTTCATCGGCCTGGATTTCCCGGCGTAAGGCATCGTTGCGGGCACAGATCGCGGCGTATTCGCCCGCGCCGACATACTGCCGCACCACTTTGCCGCCTTCTCGTTTGCTTCGGGTGTAGTACCTGCCGCCGTTCTCCCAGCCCATCGGCTTGTTCCTTTTCGCTTATTTCTCTTGCTGCCTCGCGTGCAGAAGGCTTCTGTTTTGGGGCAATTACTGCCTCGCGCACATGAGGTTATGTTACACAAAAACGAATGCACCGCTTTGGACTTTGCTCGAATGGGGAGCATGGCCTGAGAACCTTGCCAATTGGCACAGTTTGATAATTGGGAACCCGGAGCCTTTGGGAAGTCGAAGGGCTAAGGATTTTCTGACACCGAGCCATAATTGAAAAAACAGCCGCTGCTGGCTCGCACCTTCTCGAAAAGGGCCAAATCAAAACCAAACGATTCTAGGACTACACGATTTAAGACTACACGACACGGAAGCCGTGGAACACATCTCAGGAAGCCGCCCACGTTTCAAGGAACACAGGAGAAACAAAACCATGTCTGTAGAAAAGAAAAGTATGCCGGTCGAGCAGAAAGACCCTGCTGTATTTATGTACCATTTATCAGACGGCACACGCATTGAAATCCGTCATGCCGACCCGCTCACGCGGGAAGATGCGCACAAGGAAAGCTGCAGGTGGGCAGAACGTTTGGAAATCATTCTGCCCAGAGGCGAGATGTTCGGTGAGGCGACTTTGCGGGCCGCGTGAACCAAGCTGGGGTAAAGCAAGCCGCAACCAGGGTGGGGTAAAGCAGGAGGTAGTGTCCCAATTCAAGTTTTGAGGCATTGCTTGTTGTAGCCATGGAGAAACAAGCGTAAACAGTTCTCGTGCATGGCATCCATCTTGGAGAACGAAAGCGTCTTCCTGACAAAGCGGCCCAGCCGCTGCCGCAGGATGTTGTTGAACCTTTCGATGTGGCAGGTTTGTCCTGCGCCTTTGCTCACCGCACGGTGCTGCTTCTCGGGCAGAACGTGGGCACACGCCGACCAAAGACCGGTGAAGCAAGCGCCCCTTTTGTACCACCTTGGGATATGTACCACCTTGGGATACGCTCCCACAACACGCGGCAGGTGGCTTCGCTACGGTTGTCGATGGCGCCCTTCCAGGTCTGCCAGTGCAGTAAGCAATAATCTGGCGGGTTCTACGGCATTGGGCCAGCCACACCCAGCGCTTGTTCTTGCGACGGCAGACGAAAGACCACACCCACAGTAATCATAAGCTCTCACTTCACCATAATAATCATAAGCTCTCACTTCACCATAATAATCATAAACTCTCACTTCACCATAACACGACAACTTGATTTAGGACACTACTAATATCATAAGGGTCTGGAGGGGGCAGGCTTCGGTGCCGCACCGCCCTGAGCCGCTCCCCCCGCGTGTGCGCGACCATGACGACGCGTTACCGTTCCGGTGCTATGTGCAAACGCCGAAGCATCAGGGCTATTTGAGACCAGGGCTATTTGAGAGGTTGAGCGGAAGCGGTGGCAAGCGGAGATTTCACAGCCGACTTCATCCCCGTCACCTTGGCGAAGATGAGAACTAAGGAGAGTATCTCCCGAAAGGAAGTCGATCCCATCCATTGCTCTCTCAGCGGGCTGAGAACGACTTTTTCTAAACGCGTTCAGCGGCGCTGGGCGAGCCGCAATGCCTATTGTTTCCTGATCCCTCTCCTGTTGCCCTGGCTTTGCCGCATCTTTGCTGGGGCACAGCAACGACGGAACAGTTTGTTCCGTCGTTGGTACAAGCTGGACAAGCCGGGGAAATAAGAGGGAAAAGCCCTCGGAGCGGTCAAACTCCGCCGGGGCGTTTTCGGCTTCCACCGACAGGGAAGGCGCAAAAACAAGCCGGGTGCGCCAAACACCCGGCCCAAGAAAAACCATGCCCGTTCGGGCATCCAAGAATATTGGGAAACAACAGAGGTTTTTAACTGTCAGGCGAGCAGCAAGGCCTGCCTCACCCGCATCCTTTGTGCGTGTCTCGTTCTAAAAGGCGATCCCACAAGGTCAGCGGGTTTTTGCAGATTTGGCATCGGTGCTGCCCGCGCAGGCGCAGGGCTTGAACACGGGTCTGCTCGGCTTGTCCCTGCTTGAACCATTCGGGCGTGCGGTCTGCAATCCATTGCGTGACAGCCTGCGGGTGAGGCCTATAACACGAATGATGCGCATGGAAGCCATAAAATTTGGAACGCTCGCGCATGACTGTGATTTCTTCATTCGCGCGCCGATCAAACTCGGGTGAAGGGTAGGTATGTGTCCAGCGTCCGTGAAACCACATCAAGTTGCCTAAAGCCAACACGCCATCGCAGATTACGCAGCGCTCGCAGGCCGTGCAGCCGCCCGCATTGAGGCTGACAGGGACGCCCAGCGCGCGCGCGGCCCACTTGTCGGGCACTGTTTTGCGGTCACACTTGCTGCACACGCGAAAGCTGGTTTCATCACTGCGCCCGCACTGGCCGCAGCGCCAGTGCCAGTCATCGTTGCTTGTGGGTTCGGCATGCATCTGCCCGTCGCAAATGTCGCACAATAATTGGCCGGTATGGTTCATCTCGCCGCTGTTGGCGGTGTAGCTGTAGGTGTGCGCGCTTTCCAAAGTGGCGCTTAGATCGTCAGGCGGACGCTCACCTGCGCGCCCCATCCACGAGGCCGTGATCTGGCGCAGTGATTTGCCCAGTTCGGACACCATTTTTCCACTGATGACTTTGCCTTGCCCTGCGTGTGCCATAGCTTTTATTGTATCCTAAATCCCGGCAATTGCGGCCTGGCGTTTGACGCCAAACAAATTAATTGGCGTCACAGCAAACTGTTTCTCAAGGACGGCAACAGAAGGTATTATAGTACCCATAGCGATTTTCCGATGCCGACAAATACCCTGCCGCCAAGAGATTCAGAAAATGACACCATCTTCCGCCCCGCGCGCCACCGCTTTGCAAGCCGATGAAAACAGCGCGCCTTCCCCGCTGCACCGCTGGTCGCGTGTTTCGCCGCGCGCCTTTATCCTCGGTCTGCTGCTGATCCCTCTGGTCATTTTCTGGGTGGAATACACCGAGATTGTCGCTCAAGGCCCGGAGCTTGCCGCGCTGGCTCTGCCTACAGCTGTCATCTTTATGCTGTTTATGCTGGTGGCCCTGAACCTGGTTGTCAAGCGCTTTGCGCCCGCCCGCGCGTTTTCACAGGCAGAATTGATCGTTGTGTTCAGCATGAACGCCGTGGCGACCGGTGTCTGCGGCATCGGGCAAATGCAGTTTCTCACCCCGATGCTGGTCGGCTGGCTGTACTACGCCACGCCGTCGAACGGCTGGGCGAACCGCTTTTTTCGCTTTCTTCCCAAATGGGCCTTGCCCGATAAATCCGTGGTGCCCGACTATTTCGCGGGCCGGTCGTCCTTGCTCACCGGCGGACATTTAGCAGGCTGGGCGCCGGCCATTGCTGTTTGGACCGGGTTTATCCTGGTCATGCTGGTCTGTTTTTACTGCATCAATGTTCTGATTCGCCGGCAGTGGGTGGAGCGCGAACGGCTTGTTTTCCCCATTGTGCAGATTCCGCTTGCGATCACTGAGGACGGCGGCAGCGGCCCGCTTTGGCGCAGCCGGCTGCTGTGGACCGGCGCGGCCATCCCTTTTGTTCTGCAAATCATGGCGGCGATCCACTTTACCTGGCTGCCGACAATGCCGTATCTGCCTATCAAGCCGGAGACTGCAATCCAAATTGACCATTATGTTACCCAGAAACCCTGGAATGCCATTGGGTATACCACACTGTCGTTTTATCCGTTCGCTATCGGTTTGGCTTACCTTTTGCCGCTGGACGTATCGTTTTCCTGCTGGTTTTTTTACTGGTTCACCAAACTGGAAAACGTCGGCGCGACCGTGTTCGGCTTTCGCGATGCCGGGGCGGGTGCAGCCCTGGCCCGTGTTCCCTACACTGATGAGCAGGTGGCGGGCGCGTGGATCGGCCTGGCTTTGTTTTCCCTGATCCTTGCACGCCCGCACCTCGCCGCCGCCTGGCGCAAAGCGTTTCGGGGCGACACAACCGTGGATGATACGGATGAGCCGCTGTCTTACCGCGCGGCGTACATCGGCTTGTTTGTTTCTGCGGCGCTTTTAGTGGGGTTCGCTGTTGCCCTGGGCTTGTCGCTGGGTTTGGCGATTATCTTCTGGGTTATCTTCTTTTTGTTTGCTCTCACCATGACCCGCATCCGGGCCGAAGCGGGCATTGCCTGGGGGCCGGGCAGTCAGGCGCCCTGGCCCGGCGCGCACGGCAACATGATCAACCTGGGCGGCACGCAGAACTTTTCCGGTTCGGAAATGACCGGCTTGTCCCTTTTGCGCTGGTTCGACTCGGACCTGCGCAGCGTGTCTCAGCCGATCCAGCTGGAAGCCATGAAAATTGCGGGCGAAGCCGGGCCACGTCCCATCAACCCGCGTCAATTGACTGGGGCGCTGGGGGCTGCCGCCCTTGTCGGCGCTCTGGCGGCGTGGGCGTGCTGCCTGAGCATTTACTATCATTACGGAGCCGCCGGGGCTGTTGTCAACCCATGGCGCACCAGCCAGGGTGCCGTGCCTTTTGGTGGTCTGGTCGGCTGGATGAACAACCCTTTGCCGTCCGATCCAGCCCGCATTGGGGGGGCGGTGGTGGGCCTGGCGCTGGTGTCGCTGCTGAGCGTGCTGCGCACTCAGTTTGTCTGGTGGCCGCTGCATCCCATCGGCTACGCCATCGGCAGCACGGACATGATGTCGTGGCTGTGGTGCCCGACCCTGGTGGGCTGGCTGGCAAAGACCGTGATCTTGCGCTACGGCGGCGCGAAGATGTTCCGTCAGGCCCTGCCGTTCTTTCTCGGGCTGATCTTGGGCGACTACGCCATTGCCGGTATTCTGGCCTTGATCAGTGTCCTGACGGGCCAGCCCGGCTACCGCACCTTCCCCAACTGATTTGCCGTGCGTGGCTCACCATCTGCCTCATGTCACGCGCTAAGGCTTCTGCTTCAGCCAGCGCATCAACGCAAATGGCCCCACCCAGAACACCACCATGAAAAAACGGCCGGCCGCCGTGTAAAGGCAGTACGCCCTTCCAGCAGGAGAGTCAAGGACTGTAAAATGAGGGGCGAAAAACCCCGCGCAGAAGGCAGCCACGAAACTAGCCAGTGCCAAGATAGCAACTGTGCCTGGCCTGGTCAAAGCCGTTTTCCCGAGAGCAAAGGCAACAAAGCCGCCGTTGATGAACAGGGATAGTTGCAGGCAATAGTACATCAAATCGTCGGTTGCCATCTGTTTCCAGCCTTTATTTACTACGATGCACAAGCATTTGTCTGAGCGGCCTGACGCACCAATATAACACCAACGCTATAATCTGCCAACTTTCCGTGCGGGAAATGTTTGGTTTGGTATGGAACAAAAAGTTGGGCTGCTCCGGCGTAGGCCCGAGAGTGCAGGCACGGCAGTATCCGTCAACAATCTGAAGATGAGGCAAACTACGGCTATGAAAACCATCACGGAGAAGCAAGCGCAGGTCAGCCTGCCTCAACTCATGGTGGAAGCGGCGGCTTCGCATGAGCCGATCCAAATCAATGGCGGCACTGCCAGTGCGGTTCTTGTGTCTGAGGAAGACTGGCGTTCCACTGAAGAAACACCCTTTCTGCTTTCCATTCCGGGGATGCGTGAATCCATCCGGGAGGGAATGCAGACGCCTAAAGAGCGATGCTCCTCGGAGCTGCCCTGGTGAGCGAAGAGGCGACAGAAGACATCGTTTCCGAGTTTCCTACTTGGCAGGTTGTCTTTATGCTGTTGGTAAGGGGAAAGACACAACTGATCCCGTCCCGTCTACGAATGCCTGCCGACACTGTCGCGCATATTCCTCATCAGGATTCGCTTTTAAGTAGCGAGCAGGGGCGAACAAGTCCCAAGTTCGCACCAAGGCCACTTTGTCATTCTCTGCGCTTACAAGGCATTTTTGGGTAAATGCATCGCTACGCTCAGCTAAGGGCACAAGCCTGTATGCGTTCCCGAACAAAATTCCTTTTGCTCTTTGCGTCACTTCGTCTCGCGCGAAGTCTTCCTGAATGTTCTGTATCAACTGCCGATACTTGTCAATGTTGACCGCACTTCTGTCTTTGCCTTCGGCTTCGCCCAAAAAACGGCCTTCTAGGCTGACAAACACGGCGTCAAATTCTGACTTCGCATCCTGGTAAAGTTCTGCCACAAACCCAAAGAAGCGCAATGCCTCTTAGAGCGTTTAGAAAAAGTCATCAAGTTGGTTTGGGTAAACTTGTGGCATGCGCCAAAAGTTCTACCCAACAAGCTTCACTGACGCGCAGTGGGCCATCATTGAACCGTTTCTGCCAGTGCCAAAGGTTGAGGGCCGAACGGGACGCCCGCGCCAATACTGCTACCGAGACATTGTCAACGGCATCTTCTACGTCCTACGCACAGGCTGTTCCTGGGATATGATGCCAAATGACCTGCCGCCCTGGCTCACGTGCTACCACTACTTCCGCAAGTGGAAGAACAACGGTACCTGGCAGGCGATGCACGATGCCCTGCGCGAGAGGTTGCGGGTCAAAATGGGCCGTCAGCCTACCCCCTCTGCCGCCATCATTGACAGCCAAACAGTCAAGACGGCGGGAAAAGGGGGCTTAAAGAACAGGACACTGTTGGCTATGATGCAGGTAAGCGCCTCAAAGGACGCAAGCGACATAAAAGGACGTAAGCGACATATTCTTGTGGACACCAGCGGACTGCTGCTTGGCGTAGTGGTGCATTCGGCAGGCATTCAGGACAGAGACGGTGCCAAATTGCTGATGCTGCGGTGCAAAGAACAAACCAAGCTGCCTCGTTTGGAGCAGGTCTGGGCAGACGGCGGGTATCGCGGGAAGGCACTGGCGGAGTTTGTTCAGCAACAGTGCGGGTGGCGCTTGCAGATCGTGGACAAGCCTGCGGGCCAGAAGTACTTTTCCGTGCTGCCGCGTCGCTGGGTAGTGGAGCGGACGTTTGCATGGCTAGGTAGGTACCGCAGGTTGGCAAAAGACTATGACCTTCTGCCTAAGACAAACGAGGCTTTCATCTACCTCGCTATGACACACCTTATGCTCAAACGACTGACACAATGACTTTTTCTATACGCTCTTAGGAGAACACTGCCTATTCCTGCCGGGGCGAGACGACTACGTACCGATGCGGGTCGTCGCCCTCGGAGTATGTCTGCACGTCCGGGTGATCCACTAAAGCCGTATGCACGATGCGCCGATCCATGGCGTTCATTGGGTCGGTGACCGCTTCTTCGTTGTTGGCCGCCACTTGCGAGGCTAGTTCCAGCGCGAACTCGGTCAGCTTTTTAGCCCGTCGGGCACGGTAGCCATCGGCATCAACGGTGATACGCAGGCGCTGCTCACGGCTTTTGTTGGTCATCAAAGTCAGCAGGTATTGCAGGCAGTCCAAGGTCTGCCCCTGTGCCCCAACCAGCAGGGTGGCATCCGGCCCGGACACCGCCAGGGTTGCCGTTGTGCCGTCTAGCGTTTCCATCGCGGCTTCCGCCGACAAGCCTGCCGCTGTCAAAAACCCCTGCAAATGCAGCAAAGCATGTCCGGCGAGTTGTTCGTTGTCTGGGTCCATTGCCACGTCGGTGTGTCCTTTGCGCGTCTAGCGGCGCTTCTTTTTGGGATGTATCTTGGCGGGAGCAATCACGCCTCGCGCCGTCGGCGTCGCGCCATTGCTTTTGGCAGAACGGCTGCCGCCATCTGCATGAGCGGCACCCGAGCCGACCGCCCCCGATTCTGCCCCGGCAGTTTCCCGTACGGAACCTAAACGGCGCGCCAATCCTGTCCCGCCGCCATTGCCGCTGACCGGCAGGGTCTTGACACGTCCGCCGCCACTGGGAACAATGGGCGCGTCCGTCAACAGCTTGCTGCCGCCATCACCGCCGATATCGTCTGCGGAGCGTTTCTTCATGTAATACTGCTGCTGGGCCGTGGAAAGAACGTTGAAAATCAGATAGTACAGCACAAACGCCGACGGCAGGTGATATTGCAAAAAGAAGTACGTTGTCATAACCGGCGTTAAAATCGCCATCGTCCGCTGCTGCTCCGCCTGCTGCGGGTCAGGCGAAACAATCATGCGCTGCTGCACATACATAGACAGGGCATACAGCAGCAGAATAGGAATATCGGGCTGCCCGAGGTTAATCCCCAAGAACGACGGATATTGATGCGAGAGTCCGCTGCCGATCCACAAAAAGTCGCCTTTGGCAAATTGGTATTGGTACAGCCGGATCATGTAATACAAGCCGTACAAAATTGGCAATTGCACAACAAGCGGCACACATCCGGCGGCCGGGTTGACATTATTCTCTTTGTACAACTCCATGACCTTGCGGCCTTGTTCTTCTTTGTTGCTTTTGTACTTTTCCTGAAGCGCTTTAACTTTTGGCTGCAATTTCTGCATCGACTTCATCGAGGCATACTGCGCATTGGACAGCGGCGTCAGGGCCAGCTTGACTAGCAGAGAGATAAGTAAAATCGCCACAAAGTACGAATAAGACTTTGCCCCGGTCAGATGCACCAAAAAGTCCAGCGTTTTGTAAAGAGGCGGCCCGATCTGTCCCAAAAAGCCCGGCTGAGGCGTTTGGTTGAGACGATCCTGTTCCTGTTCCGCCCGGCTTTGCTCGGAAAGGGCCAGAACCTGTTTCGGGAACGCGACATCCTTGAAATTGTTGTGCAGCGTTTGGTAGGCTGTAATAGCCCCCGCGCCGTTTTTGAGGACTTTTTCCTGAAGCTGCGCCTGCTCAAACAGCGCGTCGGCGGCGTAAATGCTGCGTTTGTACGTAGCGCTCGCGAGTACTTCCTGAAACTTACCCACGGATTTTAGGGCAATTTGGTGGGCAATCCCGTTTTGAGTGGAAGCGTCTATGGGTTTGCCTGCCATGTGCGCCTGCACAGCGGCTTGTTGCGCATCTCGTGCCTGCTCGTAAAGCCGCAGGCCTACCACGTAGGCAGGCGGAACTGAGCCGCCTTGCACCTGCACAGCCGGGCCGAGCATTGGCGGAGCAGGTACACCCGAAGATTGCGCCCACGCTCGCCCCCCGCCCATCGGCAGCAAGGTCAGTCCCAGCAGCAGCGCCAAAAGCGGCGCGAAACGTACTTTCATTCACTCTCCACAACTTAATACGCGGCTTGAGCGGCACCCAGTCAGGGAACCGGATCGTCCCCGCCCGGATGCCATGGGTGGCAGTGCAAAATGCGCCGCACCGCCAGTGCCAGTCCGCGTCCTATTCCATGTTTGGTCAGGGCCTGCGCGGCATATTCCGAGCAGGTCGGCGTAAAGCGGCACACGGCGGGGGTCCAGCGCGAAATGCCCTGCTGGTAGATACGGATAATGCCCACCAAAACGTGCCGCATGTCCGGCCCCTTAGCCCGCGCTTTCCGTCAGCAGGCCGCTTTGACGCAGCAAGCCAGCCATTTCAGCGGACAGGCCGGCAAAATCCAGCGCCAATGATGCCGGACGCGCCACAAACAGCATGTCTGCACCCCGCCTGCTTTGCGTGCGAGGCAGCAATTGACAGCGGCTGATTTCGCGCATCCGCCGCTTCAGCAGGTTGCGCACATGCGCCCGTTTCGCCACTTTTTTGCTGATGACAAATCCAAAACGCACCGGCATGGCTCCCCCAGGAGGGAATGCCGCGCCCGCAGAACCCCAGCGCACATGCAGTGACAAACACGGCGTCGCCCAAGACTTACGAGCGCGATAAACAGCCTGGAAGTCGCGGCTTTTCCGCAAACGCGCATAAGAAGGCAGCACAGTTTGCGCCTAGTTGCCGTTCTTTTGAATTTTAACGGTATGCGATACGCACAGCTTGTAGCGGCCTTTGTGGCGGCGGCGCTTGAGGACATTGCGCCCGTCGGGCGTGCTCATGCGCTCGCGGAAGCCATGGGTCTTCATTTTATGCCGAACGTTCGGCTGATACGGTCGTTTCATTGCGTTGGTTCCTCTGGTGTTTTCTGACCCGTGCCAACAATAACAGCCCGCTGGGAGCGGGTCAAAACAAGTCCGGGTATTATAGCATACTTCGCGGGTGTTCCGCAACGTGCGTCCGCAGAGGAGTGGTGCGGATCGTGAAGCCGCACGAGGGAAAGATAGGCAGAAGGAAAGGTGTTGACAGCACATTGGAATTATCCCAAAAGTGCTTGGAAACAACGACGTGGGTCAGCGGGGGAAAGGCTAAGGGCGTTTATCAAGCGGGCAAAGTAACAGGTACGCCGAGGTGTCTTCCGTTAACAGGATTGTTGCCGGTGAACCCATAGAGGTTGATGCCCCCGCCGTACCCCTTCGGGTCACGGGTGAGGAACCGCCCTGTTCCTGCATCGTAGTACCGGTGCCCCATCAGCACCAGCTCTGTCTCGTTGTCCGTGTACGCGCCCCATTGACCCTGGAAGCCCACCGCATCACGCGGCTGCTCCGGCTGGCCCGTGAACACGTCCCGGTCGTCCAGCTTCTTGCCGTAAGCGTCGTACATCGCCGTGTCCAGGGCGGGGTAGCTGGTGTTGTCCTGGGTCTGCCGCTGCACCAGGCTCCCTTGCGGGTCATACTGGAACAGGTAGTAAGGCCCCTGCGTGGTCGGCGAGTACCGCGCCCGCAGGCCGTCCGCCCCCATGCCCCAGCCCATGCTGACGCTGGCAGTGCCGTTGCTCATCTGCTCTTCCAGCAGCGGGGAGGGGCCGCCGTCCTCATCGTACAGGTAGTACGTCGTCTGTCCTGCCGCTGTTTTGCTGGCTCGGCGGTCGTCGGGAGCATAGGTAGCTGCAAACGACGGGCTGGCAATGCCCACCAGGCGGTTTTCAATGTCAAAAGTCAGGCTGTTGCCCGTGTAGCTCGTCGGGTTGCCGTTGCCGTCGTAGGCAAAGCCGGACAGCGTGAACTGGTTGTCGATGTTGGTGGTAACGCTCGCGCCCTTGAACACGGTCGGGTTGTAGGACAGGTCGTAGCCGAAGCTGTTGCTGTAGGCGCTCGCTCCGCCCACCCCGCTGCCGGAGGCGGCGCTTTGCTCCCCGGTCAGCTCGTCCCGGCTGCTGTAGTGTACGCCAGGGTGTGGCTGATGTCGGGGGCGCTGCCCTGCTGCGGGACAGTGGCCGGCTCACCGGTCTTGTTGCCCGGCGCGTCGTAGGCCAGCGGGCCGTAGGTGGTCAGGCCGCGTGGCGTCCGCGCGCTGTTGACCCAGTCGGTGCGCACGGCGCCTGTCGCCGCGTTGGTGACATACGCGTAGGTGACGTTGCCGCCCGTCCAGGGAAAGCCCGCGCGGGTCAATTGGCCCAGGCCGCCGTATTGGTAGTTGTACTGGTTTTGGTTGACGCCGACCGACGACGAAAACGTCATCAGGCTGCGGCTGCCGTCGGGGAAATAGTCGTAGGGCAGCGTCTGGTTCTGCGGGCCGTTGGCGAAGCTGACGGCGGCGGTGCGCAGGTCGTCAATGTCGTCGTAGGTGTCGGTCTTGGAAACGGCGCTGACAGGGTTCTGGCAACCGCGAGACGGGCAACGGACGGCTTGCGGGAGCGGCTTAGGCACTGCCCGCAAGGACTTGCTTTTCGTTTCTGCGGCTTTCAGCCCGATACTGCTTGGGCGGAAAGCCTATGCTGTTGTGAAGCATCCCGGCATCTTTACCGGCAATGCGCTTTCATCATAACACAAGACGGGACGCCTGTCAAAAATTATTTCACCAAAGTTTCCGCAGGTAGCAGGCATGTTACAGCGCAGGCAAAAGCATGGAAAGAAGAGCGACAAAGAACAGAGCGGGGCGCTAGGGCAGGGAAGAAAAACACTGCAAACCCGCTGCGCCTGACCGCCCGTGTCAAGTACCGCAGGGGCAAGGCAGGCGAGGAGGAGGGTGGTGATTGGGGAGTGGCACACGCAGAAGGGCTGACACGGAATACGTTTTGCCTCTTGCGTCTGCGCTGACCCGACAGAACTTTGGGGATTTTCACGGCTTTGCTGACGTATTTTCACGCCTTTCCCAAGACGTACCAACGACGGAACAAATCGTTCCGTCGCTGCTCATGGCTGGAAACAGGGGCGCACAGAGGCAGAAACACGCAAACAACCAGGGCGCTACAATTCGTGCCAGGCAATCAAGCGGGCGCGGCGGTTGTCGGCGGCGTCGCGGGCAAGCGGGGAGCGCAGGGCACCGAGCTCGCCCTGCCAGTTGTAGGCCCAGGGAAAGACCTGGGCAAGCAGGCAGTTGTCCGCGCCGGGATGGCAGACAATCTCGGTTGCGCCGGGCTTTGCTTCTCGGAGGTAGCGCGCGAGAACGGACGGCGTCAAGTGACCCGACACGGCCATGCCCACAAAGTGGTCGGTGGTGCGCAGGTTGTGCCGAAACAAATAACGCCGGGAAACAACGCACATCAGGCGCAGGGCCGCCGTTTGCGCGCGCCGTCCCACCCCGATGGGCGCAAAGGCGGGTGCATCTTGGGGCAGGCGTATCAGCCGGATGCCGTATTCTTCGGCCACCGCGCAGACAGTGCGCATGAGCGGCGGAAACGCGTGCAGATGCTGGTGCGAGTCTATGTGCGAGAGGGTCAGTTTGTGGGTGATAAGGGCCGTGTTTAACTGCCCACGCAGGCGGCGGGCGACTTCGGACGGCGGAAACTGCCCGCGCGCATACGCCTGGAAAAAATCGGCAAATGTCGCGGGCAGGCCGGGCAAGCCGACCAGGGTGAAGTGCAGTCCAATGTCCAGGGCGGGCAATCGCCGGGCGCGGCGCACGGCATCCGGCACGGCCTGACCGCCGGTCATCAAGCTTGTACTGGTGACCAGGCCCTCGGTGTGGGCCAGCTCAATGGCGTCGTTGAGGGCGGGATGCAGGCCAAAGTCGTCGGCGTTGACGATAATGCGCGGCAGATGAGCAGTGACCGGGGAAACGAGGGGTTGAGGGCGACGGTTCACACGATGCCCGCCTTGACCAGGTCTTTCAGCATCAGCATGCCGACGGGTCGTCCGCCCGCATCAACCACAGGCGCTTCCCCGGCCCGGCTGTCCGCCTGCGGGTGGAACTCACCCAGGCGGCGCAGGCCGTCCACGGCCAGCAAATCGGAGGTAAGAATGCCGGGATGGGCGTTCATCACCAGGGAAACAGGATGCGACAACCCGCTTTGGTCGCGGAGCAAATAGCGCCGAATGTCGCCGTCCGTGAGCAGACCACTGACCTGCCCAATGTCGTCGGTGACAATGGCGGCCCCGGCATGGGCGCGCGTGATGGCGAACATGGTGTCCAGAACGCTGGCGGTTTCGGGGACAATCGCCACGGCTTCACCCGTGCGCATCAGGTCGCCGACACGCAGGGTCAGGCGTCGGCCCAACGTGCCTGCGGGATGGAACAAGGCATAATTTTCGGGAGTAAACTGCCGCGCCACCATGACCGAAACGGCGAGGGCATCGCCCAAAGCGATCATAGCCGTGGTGCTGGTCGTGGGGGCCAGTTTGATCGGGCAAGCTTCGCGGTCGACATGAACGCTGAGAACAGTGGCGCTTGCCTGGCCCAGGGTGCTTGCGGGCTGTCCGGTCAGGGCGAGAATGGGGATGTTTAACCGAGTAAAGGAAGGCAGAATGGCAAGCAGCTCGTCGGTTTCGCCGCTGTAAGACAGAGCAATCACGATGTCGCCCGGCTGCACCACGCCCAGGTCGCCGTGGACCGCTTCCCCCGGATGCAAAAACAGGGCGGGCGTACCCGTGCTGGACAATGTCGCCGCGAGCTTGCGTCCGACCAGGCCGGACTTGCCCATGCCGGAAACGACAATGCGTCCCTGCGCGTTCAGCAGCAGACTGACAGCCTGCCGCCACGAGTCTTCTTGTAAATGGTCGGCCAGGGAAGTTAAAGCGCCGGCGGCTTCGCGCAAAACGCGTCGGCCTTCCGCCAGCCAGTCGGCGGGAGTGTTGGTTTCCATCGGGTGTGAGTATACCGCATGGAAGCGTTTCGCGGCGGCAAGGCTATTTCCCGGTAATTTGTGCAGGAAAAAGAACTGCCCAATACGGCATAATAAAGGGTGACAGGGGGCGTGAGGGAAATCTTTCTCCCACACAGGCCCCGGTCATCCTTCGCACTCGACAAAGGCAAACCATCCGGCCCCATGCCGGTTTACCGAAAGGGTGGGACGCAAAGCTACGGGCCTTACCTTCATTCCCCGCAAGAGGAACAGGAGCTATGGCCGCCGAGCTACCGAACTGCGACGATTACGAAGGAGTGCAGTACCATGTCGAAAGGGATTTCGCGCCGCATCGCGGCTTTTTGCTCAATTGTTGTCGTGTCCGGGTTCGCCGGCGCGGGTTCCGCGCAGGCGGCTTCGTCCGCGCCCGCCGCGCCCATCATGGCCGCGTCTGCTCGGCTCACCTCGAACAGCGGCCCTGTTGTCAAGCTCGGCGAGGCTGTTTTGGAAGAATACACAGTCACGCCCGGCGGCCTTGCGGTCATCCGCGAAACCGTGCCGGGTGCGGCGCAGCAAGTGCAGGCTCTGCCGGCCAAGCCTGCCGCGTCAACATCGGGCCACAAAGCCTGAACTTAACAACATCGTCCTTTAGTTCTTATGAGGGAGGGCTGCCTTGTGCGGCGCTCCCTTTTTGTCGCCCGGCCACAGCCGCAGGCCGGCGAAGATAAACAAGGGCATCACGACCAGGACAGGAAACCAGACCGGCCCGTACCACGCCCACGGCACCAAAAAGTAAAGATCTGTTGACGCAAGCGTTCGCGGGAAGCCTGTCCACGGAAGCAAAAACAGATAGTAAGTTTCATCCCACAGGGCAAACGTATAAAGAAACACGGCCAGCCGCTCGCGCCCGCTGCGTCCCCCGGCAAAGGCCGCGCCCGCCAGCAGCAGCAGCGTGGCAATTTCCCGGCTGCGCTCCAGGGTCAGAAAGCCGTGCCGGGCCATGTCATCCGCGACAGACGCAGAAGAAAAGTCCAGATGCTTGAGGGCGAAGATTTGGCGGTAGTCCAGGCCAAAGCCTTCGCCCATCAAGCGGCGCAGGTAGACGACCAAAGCCGCTTCGGTGTAGCCAAAGGCAGCCGCGAAAAGTGTCCAGCCGAGGATGCGCCTCCAGGGCAGGCCGCGTGTTTGCGATATTTCGGCACTCGAAGTCAATGCAGACATACAAACTCATCTCACAAAACAATGTCGCCGGTTTCGCCGGTGCGAATGCGCAGGGCATCGTGGCCGGGCAGCACGAAAATCCAGCCGTCGCCCTCCTCGCCGGTGCGGGCGTATTCCAGGATCACATCAACAGCGTCGTCCACGTCTTCGTCGCGCAGTGTCATTTCCAGCTTGATTTTGGGCGGCAGGCGCAGCACATACGCTTCGCCGCCAAACATTCCTCCCGGCTGCCCGCCGCCCGCTCCGCTGCCGCGCACATCGCTGACAGTCAGGCCGCTGATACCCGACAGGGCGAGCGCGCTTTTGACCGCTTCCAGGCGCAGCGGGCGAATAACAGCTTCTAAACGTTTCATCTTATCTTTCTTTCCTCGGGGCAAGCACGGGAAAGCCTATCCACAAGCAGAGCCTATCAGGTACAATAGCGCAAAATTTACACAGAACCCGCCATCCCGCGCCTTTTGTTTGGCGCAGGCGGGAAAGGATCTTAACCCGATGCATCGTTTCCGATGCCGCTTTTTCTTTGCGGCCTTGCTGACCGCGACCTTGTGCCCCCATTCCGCATGGGCAAGCCATTCCCCTTCTCATTCCACCAAATCTTTCCCTAAAAAGACTTCTCAATCATCTTCGGAAACGTCTGCGGCGCCCAGTGTGTCGTCCGAGACAGCCGGCGCGGCGCCTGCGGGCCGCCTGGACGTGCGCATGAAACTTGGCGACGGACGCCAAACCTGGCACCCGACACGCCGCCAGCTTGGCGTCGCGTTTGCGCCGGGCAGCAGCGAAGACACGCCAGGCGAACGATTGCATTTCACCGTTGATCGTGCCACCCTGCGCGCTTATTTCAACCGCATCAAGCCTTATGTGCGCCGCGCGCCGCACAATGCCAAAGTGGTCGTCGCCGAAAGCAATTCCCACGACATGGGCAACGCGCAGGTGCCGGCGAAGATTGTCCCCGGCTATGACGGCGCGGCTTTGGACATCGACGCCGCCGTAGACCTGGTGCAGAAGACAATCCAAAACAGCCCCGGCACGACGCATATTGTCCTGCCGCTCAAAACCAAGCCCGCGAGGGCGACCACGGCATCCCTCCAGGGGATCAATGCGCGCATCGGCTATTTCGTCACCCATTTCAATCCGGGCGAAGTCGGACGCACCGTGACGGTGCGCCGGGCTATCAACCTCATAAACGGCACTGTTGTCAAGCCTGGGCAGGTGTTTTCCATCAATCAAGCGGTGGGCGAGCGGACGGCGGAGCGAGGCTTCGGCATGGGGCACGTCTTTGTCGACGGCAAAATGGAAAAGCAACTGGGCGGCGGCATGTGCCAGGTGGCGACGACTTTGTTTAACGCCGCCATGCTTGCCGACTTGAAGATTGTGGAGCGCCATCAGCATGTGCGCACGGTGCCCTATGCCGAACCGGGACGCGATGCGACCGTGTACTGGGGCCAAAAAGACTTCAAGCTTGCCAACAACACCCAGGCCCCCGTGTATATCTCCTATCGGACGACGCGTACCCATGCTATTGTATCGCTGTTCGGCAAGGCGACACCGGGACGCAAAGTCGTGCTGGGCGGCCATTCGCGCCGTTTGGGGGAGCGTCATTACACGGGCGTCTTTTACCGCGTCGTCCATGAACCCGACGGAACCGTGCAAAAAGACACGCCGTTTTACAGCGCTTACAAGTGGACGCCCGCCCTGGATTTCAGCCACTAACCCGCACAATTCACCCAGACGCAGCGTCGATACGCTGCGTCTTCTTTTTTGCTTTTTCCCAAGCAGGATTTCTTTGCCCTCAGCCCGAACGGGCAGCAACAACCCATTGAAGGAGCTTTTTATGCCACAACCATTGAAAATCGGGATTATCGGCTGCGGCGGTATCGCCAACGGCAAGCATCTGCCCGCACTGTCTAAGCTGGCGGATGTTGAACTCGCCGCGTTCTGCGACATTGCGCCGGAAAAAGCAGCCAAAGCGCGCGAAAAGTACGGCAGTTCGGATGCCAAAGTCTACGCCACCTACCAGGAGCTGCTCGCCGACCAGAGTTTAAACATTGTCCATATCCTGACCCCCAACAATTCGCATGCTGAAATCACCATTGCCGCCCTGGAAGCCGGAAAGCATGTCAACTGCGAAAAGCCGATGGCGAAGACAGCCGCCGATGCCCGCCGCATGCTGGACGCCGCCCGGCGCACGGGCAAAAAGCTCACTATCAGCTACCAGAACCGCTTTCGCGAAGACTCGCAGTACCTGCATCATGCCATCAAAGAAGGCGACCTGGGCGAGATTTACTATGCCAAAGCCCACGCCGTACGCCGCCGTGCCGTGCCGACCTGGGGCGTGTTTCTCGATGCGGAAAAGCAGGGCGGGGGGCCGCTGATCGACATCGGCACCCATGCCCTCGACCTGTCCTTGTGGCTGATGGGCAACTACGAACCTAAAACCGTGCTGGGCCAAACCTTCCGCAAGCTGGGCGACAAGGAAAATGCCGCCAATGCCTGGGGATCGTGGGACCCCAAGCAGTTCACGACCGAAGACTCCGCGGTCGGCATGATTACCATGCAAAACGGCGCGACCATCAGCATTGAAGCGAGCTGGGCGCTCAACATCATGGACACGGAAGAAGCGACCTGCACCTTGTGCGGCACGGAAGGCGGCGCGGACTTCCACGGCGGCCTGCGCCTTAACGGGGAGCGCTACAGCCGCTTGTACGACAACAAAGTGATTTTGGGCGGCGGCGGGGTCGCCTTTTTCGATGCCGCATCCAGCCCCAACGCGGCGGCGGAAGCCGAAATGCGCAGCTGGGTCAACGCTGTCCGCACCGATACCGATGTGGTGGTGAAGCCCGAACAAGCCCTGGTCGTGTCCGAAATCCTGGAAGCCATCTACACATCCGCCAAGACAGGCAGAGCCGTGGATTTTTAGTGCCAGCGAGTAGAAGAGGCCCCCCCGCCCCAATTCTGGGGAGCCGGAAGGAGTAAAGCCCTTGGTCTTGCTTTCTGCTGGGGCGGCTTTGTGACAAGAAGCCAGTTTGGGCAGAACAAGAGAGACTGCACTTTTATCCGGCTCCCCAGAATTGGGGCAGGAGGGCCTCTTGTGCTTGCAAACGGGAAGCAAAGGCTTCTTTCCTCTGTTGCTATCCCGTTCCAAGCTTGTGCCAACGACGGAACGATTTGTTCGGTCGTCGGTACGCGAAGGAAACGCGCAGGCAAGCATCGGGCAGCGCCGGGGAAACAGCTTCCCTTGCCGCTGCCGGCGTCGGCTTTTATTTGACACGCCCCGCGCGCCTGTGCTAGAATGCGAGCGGAGAGTTTTGCCGTGATCCCATTGCGCGACGACCAGCCGACCAGCACGTTCCCTTTGGTCACAGTTTTGTTGATTGTCGCGAATGTGCTGGTGTACCTGGCGCAGGTCGCATCTGGGGGCGCGCTGAACCAATCGTTCGCCCTGGTGCCGTATGAGGTGACCCACAACGTGGACCTGGCCGGGCAGGTGATGCGCGATTCGCAGGGCCAGGTCGTGGCGGCGTATGGCCCGTCCCCGCACCCGCTTTGGCTGACGATCTTCACATCCATGTTCATGCATGGGGGGCTGCTGCATATCGGCGGCAACATGCTGTATTTGTGGATCTTCGGCAACAACATTGAAGACGCGTTGGGCAAAGTGCGTTTTTTGGTGTTTTACCTGGCTTGTGGATTGATTGCCTCTCTCGTGCAGATTGGGACGGATGTCAATTCGCTCATCCCCAATCTGGGGGCATCAGGGGCAATCGCCGGAGTGCTGGGGGCGTATTTTGTGCTGTACCCCAATGCGCGCGTGCTGACGATTGTGCCGCTTTTTATCGCCTTTCTCGCCAACATCCGGGCGTACTGGGTGCTGCTGTTCTGGATACTCCTGCAATTGTGGCAGGGCACGAACGGATTGGGCATGCGGCAGCAGGGCGGCACGGCGTTTTTCGCGCACATTGGCGGCTTTTTCGCGGGCATGCTGATTATCCAGCTTTTGGGCGGCAAGCGCCTGGCAGTGCAGCAGCGGCGCGCTACGAATTACCCGCGTCCGCCGCGTTTTTGATATTTTACTTTCACATCACCTCTCGGAACTTCTTTCTTTGTCAAAAAACAACCTTCTTATTGTGCTGATCGCGCTGGGACTTGTCGGCGGCGTGTACTCGTTTACGCAGCGCTGGGCCGCCGAAGCGCGCAATCGGCGCGTGGAAATTGTCGTGGATTATGCGGATGCGCAGGCGCTGGCAAACACGACCCGGCGCGCGACCCCCGATGTATTAAACGCCCTCAAAATGTCCGGGGTGACCACAATTGCGGTCACGGAAGACACGCCGAGCACGCTTTATCAAAACGGCATTTTGGCATCGTACCGGCGCGACGGTGACACGACCGTGCTGACATTTTCCCCCGGCTTTCCCGGCCAGATGCCGCGCGTGCAGGAAATGCTGGCTCACAAAGTGCCGGGGTTGGCTGTCACGACCGAAGGGACGAACACGCTGCGGATCGGCGCGCCCTGGCCGCAGTTCAGCGGCCTGCCCATCGGCCTGGACAACGATGTCGTGACGAGTATCCGCCGGGCCGGATTGTTGGTTGCGCCGCGCTTGTCCAACTTCACCGGGGTCACTGAGGACAATATCGGCTGGACAATCGCGCAGGCGCAGCAGCAGATCACGCCCCAGTCCACCGGGCCGTATATCTTTGCAGGGGCCGCCGTGCTGGGCAACCGGGGCCTGATCCGGGCCACCGCCGATGCCCTGCGCGCACACGGTCTGGTGTACGGCAGCGTGGAATTCAGCAAAACATTTGGCGACGACGACCTGTCGCGCCTGGCCCCAGACTGCACCGTCCGCGTCCATTCCATCGGCAATGACGAAATGGGATTGATGGACGAGCCGACCGCCATCGAGCGTTTTGTGCGGGCCGCGCGCGAGCGCAACATCCGCGTGTGCTACGTGCGCCTGTTTTTAAGCGGCTTGACCCACGACCCCGATGCCATTCATGCCAACACGGAGTTTATCGGCAAGGTGGTCAAGGGCATTCAGGACGCGCGCACGACGACATCGGGGCCGCTGCTGATCGGGCAAGCCCATCCGTTTCGGGACGACCCCACGCCCGCTCGCCCGGTGCGTATCCTGATGGGCATTGGCGTCATGGCGGGCGCGGTGCTGCTTCTGCGCCTGTTTACGGGCCTGGACGGGCGGGTGTTCGCGGGTGTGCTGACGTTGGCGCTGCTTATAGGCATCGGGCTGGCATGGCCGGGTGTGGGCGTCAAAGGCCGCGAAGTTTTGGCGCTGCTGGCCGCCTGCACGTTTCCCACACTGGGATTATGTTTTTATGCCCTGCCGCGCGCCTCGCACCCTCGGCGACTGGGAACCGGAGCCGTGCTGGGGCAGGCGTTTGCCTCCTATGCGCGCATGACGCTGGCAACTGTCGCGGGCATCGTGTTCGTGGTGGGATTGTTAGCGGGACGCTTGTTTTTACTGAAGGTGGATGCTTTCCTGGGCGTCAAATTGGTGCTGGTTGCGCCGGTCGTTCTGGTGCTGGCCTACTACGGCCTGGGCCTGGCCGAGCTTGGCCCCGATGCAGGCTGGGCGGCGCGTGTTCTGCGCGTGAAGCGCTCATTGGCGGCGCTGTACGCGCAGCCGCTTTTGGTCGGGCAGATCGTGGTCGGCGTCGTGGCCCTGGTGGCATTGGCGTTGTTTGTCGCACGCAGCGGCAATGATCCGGGCGTGGGCGTCAGCGGCACGGAGCTCAAAGTGCGCTCCCTGCTCGACAAGTATCTGCTGGTGCGTCCGCGCACCAAAGAGTTTCTGCTGGGGCATCCCGCGCTGTTTGTCGCCCTGGCGGCGGCGTATGCCCGGCGTTTTCCTCAAGCAATCCTGCCGCTGCTGGTGGTGGGCGCAATTGGGCAGTCGTCGCTGCTGGATACGTTCTGCCACCTGCATACGCCGCTGTTTATTTCTGTCCTGCGCGGCCTCATTGGGTGGGCGCTGGGCGCAGCGATCGGGGCGCTGATTTGCGTTATTTTGGGCCGCGACGTTCGCGCAAAGGCGGATGCGCGTGGCTAAGATGTCTCGCCCGCGCCGCGTGCTGCTGTCCGGCTATTACGGCTTCGCCAATGCCGGGGATGAAGCCGTACTGGCCGGTCTTATCCTGTCTTTGCGGGCGGCTGATCCGCAACTGGAAGTCACGGTTTTAAGCATCAATCCGCGTGAAACCGAGGCGGCGCATGGTGTTCGAGCGGTGCATCGCACCCGTCCCAAAGAATTGCTGCCTGCATTGGCCCGCACGGATTTGTTGATTTCAGGCGGCGGCAGCCTATTGCAAGACGTGACAAGCGCGCATGGCATCTTGTATTATCTAGGCGTGGTGCGGCTGGCGCAGATGCTGGGCAAACAGACGATGTTTGGGGCGCAGGGATTGGGGCCATTGCGGCGTACGCGTTCGCGCAAGCTGGTCGCGTCGGTTGCCAATCGCCTGGACGCCGTCACGCTGCGGGATCGGGGAAGCGCCGACCTGCTGCGCGCGATTGGCGTATCCCGGCCCCGCATCGAAGTCGCCGCCGACCCGGCCCTTTTGCTCGGCCCTGAGACACTCCCTCCCCCCCACCCCGGCACGTTTGGCGTCGCCCTGCGCCCCTGGCACGGGCAGGACCATTTGGCGGCGCGCGTGGCCGATGCCTGCCGCGAGTCGCTGCCGCAGGCCCGCGCCCTAGTGTTTCCCATGCAGCCGCAGACAGACACAGGCATCGGGGAACAATTTGCCGAGTTGTATCATCAGCAAGGCAGAGCAAGCTTGGTTTCGCCCCCTGGGGAATTAAAAGCATTGGTGCGGGAAATAGGCGGCTGCGAGATGATGGTGGGCATGCGCCTGCATGCGTTGATCCTGGCGGCGGCCTGCGGCGTGCCCTCGGTCGCCCTGTCTTATGATCCCAAAGTGGCCGCCTTTATGGCGCAATCGGGGCAGGATGACGCCGTCTACGACTTGTCCTCTTCGGGGGGCAGGCCATTGCCCGTGCTGCTGTCCCGGTGCTGGGCAGGGCGGGTCGAGCGTGCCGAACGGCTGCGGGCGCATTTGCCCGATTTGCGCGCGCTGGCGGGACGCACCGCCCTGGTCGCCGCATCCCTGCTGAAACCATAAAGCCGCTCACCAGGAAAGAAGGGACAAGTCTCATGCTGAAGTTCCGGCTGGCAATGACGCTGACACTGGGGGCATTGGCCGCCCTCACGGGCGGGTGCGGCGGAGGCGGAGGGGGCGGCGCGCCCGCGACGGGGGGCAACGGCGGCTCCTACCCGTACCCGAGCGGGGGCACGAGTATCGTGCTCGGCAAAGTGGTGGACATGGGCGGCAACGCCGTGCCCGGCGCGTCCGTGGCCGCCGATACGGGGCAAAGCGCGACCACGCTTTCGCAGGGCGGCTTCCGGCTGGACGGCGTCCCGGCAGGCGTGCGCCGCGTCCGTGTTTCCACGCAGCAAAGCGGCACGACTTACTCGGGCAGCACGCAGGTTCTTTCCCAAAGCGCAAATCCCTCGGTCACTGTTTCCAATGCCAATGTGCAGGTGTCGCCGACAGATCAGCAAGCGGTCGTCACAGGCACGGTGCGCGACCCCAATGGGCAGCCGCTGGCGGGCGCGCGGGTCTTTTTGGGCGTGTTTGTGTCACCGGGCACGGCGGCGAACAACGGCACAGACGGCAGCGTGGCATCGCTGGTCGCGTTTGCCGACGGCAATGGCGTGTACCGGCTTGAGAACGTGCCTGCCCCCACATCTCAGTCTTCCTATACCGCAGCGGCATCTTTGCTGGGTTATCAAAACACGCGGGTCAATGTAGACAACCTGCGCGTGGGCGAAACACGCACGCAGGATTTCGTGCTGGGCGGCGCATCGGGGCAGACAGGGCCGACGCCGACCAATGTCGCCGCGTTTACGTTTACGCAGCCCGGCGATGCCCCGCAGGCGCACGCGATCAATCGTTCGGCTTTGGCCTCGCCCGCGGCGGCGTATGAGGCAATACGGCGCATTTTATCGCCTAGCTATGCAAAGCGTGCTGCGCAGGCGCATGCGTCGCAGCAGACACGTCTCCAATCGCATGCGTCGCCGTTTGGGGCATACGCCATCGAAGCCGACGTGTTTTTTGACAATGCCCAGCCGGACAGCGTGGCGGGCTTCCGGGTTTATACCAGCGAAGGCAATGCGCAGCTCACGGCGTATGACTTTTTGCAGGACCCGCTCGCCAATGCGTACTTCGATCTCGACCCTTCTTATGTTCCCAATCAGCAATACAACTTCGCGGTCAGCGCGGTCACTACGACCAACGGCGAGTCGGGCTTGTCGGCGGCCAGTTCGGTTGTCCCCCTGGACGGGCTGACATTGGTCGGGCCGCAAAACGGGCAGACAGCCCAAAACCCCGTGTCGGTCGCCTGGAACCGGGTGAATGGCGGGGACACGTACTCCGTATTTGTGTATCCGCAGTTTCCCGGCGCGGGCGTGGCGGGGACGCAGTACGATGCATCGGCAGGCGCGAACAGTTTGACACTGCCCAGTCTCACCACAGGCGACTACTATTATGTTGTGGCCGGGTCACGCGCAGACGGCAACGCGGTCACGGTCAGCCCGATTACGCGCATCCATGTGCCGTAAGGGCAAGCGCGAACGTGTCCCTAATGATTGCCTGTTCCTCTACCGATAATCAATACCGGAGGCGGCACGCAAAAGGAGCGAGATTATGGCAGCTATGTTTCTCGCCCCAAATGGCGTTGTTGGACAGACATCTCCGGTTTCCGCGCCGGCAGGTCTTGACGCTCAACAGAATGTCAAGCTTACCAAACGCGAAATTGAAGTACTGACCCATGTCATTCAGGGCAAATCAAGCAAAGAAGTGGCGGATACATTGTTCGTCTCAAAACGGACAGTGGATTTTCACCTGGCGAATGTGTACGACAAGCTGCACGTGAGCAATCGCGTGCAGGCATTTCGCCGGGCCACTCGGCTTGGGCTGATCCCCTACGAAGCGCAGTTCGCCGATTAAGCGGACTACGCAAAGCGGGGCACTCAATTCTGCATGTCGCAGGCAAAACCCGGACGGGAAACGCAAGTTTCCCGTCCGTTATTTTTTTGCCGTATTGCCCCCACGCCGTTCATCCCCAGGCTGACGTGTGGCATAATAAAGGCACAGCCGGGGATGTCACGCGGCATCCATCCGGCGCGGCAAGCGCGTACCAACGACGGAACATTTTCGTCCGTCGTCGCTTCTCTTAAGAAAACAAACGGAAAGCCCGAAGAACCGAGCGCGCAAACCGGGGGGAGCGGGGACAACGCGAGACTGCCGGCGGACACAGCCGGGCCGCTTGGCACGAAACTTGCACCTGCCGTCCCTAGACGATCAGGAACGGCAAAAGGACAAATCAGCACGCAGCATAATTACCATGAACGAATTACAGCAATACAGCAAGGTCGAACACGCTTCCACGGAGGCGGCCCCGACAGCCATCGGCCTCCTGTCTATTTTTTGGCGGCGCTTGTGGCTCATCGTCTTGATCCTGGCGGTTTCCCTGGCGACTGCGGCCCTGATTTCCAAGCACACCCCCAAAGCTTGGCGGGCATCGGCGCAGATCCTGCTGGTGCAGCGCGCGCCCATGCTGATGACTTCCACGCAGGCCGGCGCGACCGCGCCCATGGTGGAAAGCATCGACACGCAGATTTCGCTGCTGCAAAGCCGTGAAATCGCCGTGCAAGCCGGAAAAATCGCCCATGTCAGCCCGGACACGCTGCAAAATGCCCTGACAATCGCGCCGCCCAAGGAAACCAACCTGCTGGACATCTCCGTGGAGGCCCCCAGCCGCCAGGCCGCCGCGTTGTGGGCGAATTCCCTGTGTATCGCCTTTGTCACCTACAAAAACAATGTCGCCAAAGGCAGCAGCCTGGAAGCAATCAATAGTTTGCAGGGGCAGACCGCGCGCGCCCGTCAGCAGATGGACAGCGCCGATCAGGCCCTGCTGATGTTCCAAAAGCAAAACCACCTGGTGGATGTGCCGACCCAGGCCAACGCCGCCCTGGCCCAGTATATTGCGCGGGATGCCGAAGTGTCCACGTTGCAGGAAGAATATTCATCGGCTCAGGCCAAAGCGAACACCCTCAGCGCCAGCCTTGCGCAGGCAAAGAAAGACATCAACAACAGCACCGTCGTCCGTGACGACACGCAGGCACAGACGCTGCAAGCCCAGCTCTACCAGCTGGAAGAAAAGCGCCTGGAAACCGCCCAGCGCTACAAGGCCAAGTTTCCCGGCGCGCTGTCGTCGCTCGATGCCCAGATCGCCGACCTGCGCAAGCGCCTGCAAGCCTCCATCAAAGCCACCGCGACCAGCATCTCGCCCCAATCCGAAAGCACACTCAGAGATCAATACGCTCAGGCCGCCACCGATGCCGCAACCGCGCAGGCAAAGCTGGCCGCCGCCGTCCAGGTGCGCAACCAGCTCAAGGCGCAAACAGTCGGCCTGCCGCAGGTCAGCATGACCGCATCCCGCCTGTCCCGCAGCGCGGGCGACGCGCACACGCTGTATGATTCGCTGGAAACCGCTCTGCGTCAGGCGCAATTAGACAAAGATGTCGCCAGCGGCAACGTCCAAATTGTCCAAAGCGCGTTTGTGCCCCAGGCGCCATTTCGGCCCGATCACAAGCGCGACCTGCTGATCGGCGGCGTCATCGGCCTGTGCATTTCGCTGCTTGCGGTGCTGCTGCTGGAACAAGGCGACCGATCTTTGCGCTCTACGCAGGACATTCGCAAATTGGCGTCTGGGCCGGTTATCGGTGTGCTACCCATGATGAACCGCACCCAGCACCGGCAGCTTTCGGCGGGAGAAACGCCGCCCCAGCTTTTGGAAACTTACAATGCCGCGCGGGTCAACCTGGCCCTCGCGCTGCGTCTGGAAACAGGCGCGGATTTATCCGATCACCAGATCATTTTGGTTTCCAGCGCGGTCGGCGGCGAAGGCAAATCGCTGACAGCCTACGAGATGGCCCTCTCGTTTGCCCGCTCCGGCAAGCACGTTGTCCTGGTGAACGCAGACATGCGCCGCCCGTCTTCGGTGCCCGCACTGCGAAACGCCAAATCGCCGGGCCTGGCGGAAGTGCTGTCCGGGCGGGCCACATTGTCCGAGGCTTTGGTCGATTCGCAAACCCATAACTTGTCGTTTTTGCACTGCGGCACACCTGTCGGCAGCCCCATGGATTTGGTCGCACTGCCCCAAATGCGTGAAACTCTGCAAACCCTGCGGCGCGGGGCGGACGTGGTGATTGTAGACACTCCCCCCTCGGCGATTGTCGCCGATGCTCTGCTGATCGCACCGCATGTGGACTGCCTGCTGTTTGTGATCGGTGCGGGCATGGTGGATGCGGAAACCGTGCGGCATTCTTCGGCGGCCCTGGCTGCCGCCGCTCCCAAAACAATGGCGTACTTTATCAACCGCGCCCCGCGCCAGTCCAACGGCTCGCGCAACGACGCGTATGTGTACCACCGTCAGGCCGCTTTGTCCGAAGACGATGTCAACCTGCCGCGCGAGTACCAGTCCACGCGCACCATGGTTTTGGAGCGCCTTCCCAGCCCTCCGCACAACGGAACAAACAATGGGACAAATGGAAGTGGAGGCGCGGATGAGCGGACGACAACAATGGTCGGCGCATCGCCTTTGCGCCCGGCCAATGCCATCCCGGTCGGCCCCGCGCAGCCCGTGGGCAGAGACAACGAGCAGGAAGACATTACCTCCACGCGCATTCTGCCGCAGATCGGCGGGCGTTTGATAGGCATTGAAGGCTCCTACGCGGGGTACGGCTTTCCGCTGTCGGCAAACGGCACGGCGAAAATCGGCACTTTGCCGGACAACGACATTGTGCTGGCGCGGGACGGGACTGTTTCTCAGCGGCATGCGCACCTGGTCAACAACGCGCAGGGGGCGACCATCTACGACGATTATTCCACCAACGGCACGTTTGTCAACGACGTGCGTATCTGGAAACACGAGCTGACAATCGGCGACGTGCTGCAATTCGGCGGCAGCAAGTTTCGCTACGAGTAAAGCGGGAACAGAGACAACCTCCCACTCGTCTGGACAATGATGCGCAAGCATACAACAATAGTATCCGCCCGCGTGGGCTAAAACAGAGGATTCCATGTCCAAAATTATCGCATTGTCTTTTGCGCTTTCACTGATGTCGGGAACGGGCGCATTCGCCGCGCAGACAGGCGCCCTGGGGCAAATGACGAGTGTTTCCGCGCCCGCAGGTTATGCCCTGGGCGCGGGCGATGTTGTCAGCATCCAGGTGATTAATTTCCCTGAGCTGAGCGTTCAGCAGGCCACCGTGCCCCCGGACGGCAAGATCAGCGTCGCCCTGCTGGGCGCGCTGCCGGTCGCGGGCAAGACCACGGAAACCGTCGCGCGCACATTGACCCGCAAATGGGGCGATTACGTGGTCAACCCTTCCGTGTCCGTGCTGCTGGTGCAGAAGCGCAAAGAAACGATCCAGGTGTTTGGGGCAGTCACCCGTCCCGACACAGTGGAATTTCAGCCCGATCTGCATGTCCTGGAAGCCGTCGCCAAAGCCGGTGGGTTTGACCCGCAAAGCGACCCCAGCACGGTCACGGTGACGCACCGCAACGGCCAGCGCCAGACTGTCAACCTGTCCCATCCCGAAATCAAGGGCGGCACGGATCAAGACATCATTCTGACCCCGAGCGATGTAATCTATGTGCCCCAGCGCCACACGCAGGTCAGTGTCCTGGGCGAAGTCGCAAAGCCCGGCAACTTAGAGTACAAAGAAAACATGAACGTTCTGGACGCACTGAGCGGCGCAGGCGGCGCAAGCCTCACGGCAGACCTGAGCGGGGCCACGATCATTCACAATGGCAGGCAGCAGCCCCTCGACCTGAACGGCCTGCTGCGTCGGGGCAACATGAGCGCCAATGTTGCGCTTGCTCCCGGCGACAGCATTGTCATCCCCGAGCTGCATAATAGAACTTATGTGTTCGGTGCGGTCGCGAAGCCCGGCTACTATGCGTTCCAGCCCGGCGACCGCGTGCTGGATGCATTGAACGGCAGCGGCGGGCCATTGCAGACAGCCGACCTGGGCAAAGTCAACGTCATCCATATCGCCAGGGATAAACAAACGGCAACCACGCAGAACGTGGACATCGGCAAGTTCCTGACCAAAGGCGACATGCAGGCCAATGTCCCCCTGGCTGTCGGCGATGTCGTGTTTGTGCCCGATAAAAAGCACGGCACCAACGCGCTGGGCGTGCTGGGCGGCCTGGGCTTGATCGCAAACACAGCCCGTTTGTTGGTCGGCCTGTAAGCATTACGTCCGCGCAGTATTTGTTCTTGATGAAGGGAAGCGTGTTGATGTCATCAGCCGAAGTGGCCGTCTCCGTCCGGGGAGTATCCAAAAATTATACGATCTCGCACAATGCCGTGCAGCACACAACCATGGCGGAAGCCCTGGTGCATACGCTCAAGCACCCGCTCCAGCGCCCGGCCCGTGAAACGTTTTGGGCACTGCGCGACGTGTCTTTTGAAGTCAACACAGGCGAGGTGATCGGCATTATCGGGCGCAACGGCGCGGGCAAAAGCACGTTATTAAAGATACTTTCTCGCATTACAGAGCCGACATCGGGCCAGATAGACCTGTATGGGCGCGTGGGCAGCCTTTTAGAAGTCGGCACGGGCTTTCATGCCGAGCTGACCGGGCGAGAAAACATCTACATGAACGGCGCCATTTTGGGCATGAGCAAGCGGGAAATCGCGCGCGAGTTTGACGCCATTGTGGAATTTGCCGGCGTGCAGCAGTTTCTAGACACGCCTGTCAAGCGCTATTCGTCGGGCATGTATGTGAGATTGGCGTTTGCGGTCGCCGCCCACCTGCGCTCCGAAATACTGATCGTGGACGAAGTGCTCGCCGTCGGCGACGCCGAGTTCCAGCGCAAGTGCCTGGGCAAGATGCAGGATGTGGCCCAAAGCGGGCGCACGGTTTTGTTTGTCTCGCATCACATGGCATCCGTGGCCGCGCTGTGCACCAAGGGCATGTTTTTGAGCAAGGGACAAGTCACATACGCGGGCGATGTCAACACGGCCATTCAGCACTACCTAGACACGTTCCAATCGCAGGACGTGCAGGATGAAACGTCCGCCGCCCGCCGTTCCGGGTCAGGCGAACTCCGCTTGGCGAACGTAGTTCCCGAAAGCACATTCTATGAGTGCGCCGAGGAAAAGCGCATCAAGTTCCAGATTGAGCAGAAAAAGCCCTACTCGGGCAAGTATTTCATCTCGTGTCATGTGTTCAATGAGCAGGGCGTGGACCTGGTGACCTGCGACTCGCGCCTGCTGGGCGTCTGGCTGGATGCCCAGCCGTTTTACGAAGGCGAGTTTGTGCTGCGTACGCCATGGCTCAAGCCGGGCCGGTATCGTCTGGAAATGTTTCTGTGCGGCGGCAATATCATCGACCGCTGGGAAGAAGCATGTTTCTTTGACATTCTTCCCCTGCTCCCCTACCCTGACCCCAGCCATCCGCATGCCACCACGGATGGCCTGGTCTTTGCCGACTTTGACTGGCGCGAGGCGACGCCGGAAAGCTCTGCCCTGCCAAGCCTGCCGGAAGGCTTATCCACAAAGGCGCGCGCATGAGCGTCGTCTTTATCAACCACCCTTTAGAAACATGGACACCGACCAGCAGCGGGGCGCTGGCAACCATTATCTGGCAGTGCTGCCGATTGGAAGCAGAGCAGCCGGACCCGCCATATGTGATTACGCGCGGCAGCAGCGCAGCGCGCTTTCCCTGGCCCCGCACCTTTACCATTGATCCGCCCCCGTTGCCGACCCACCCGCTCGCCGTCAAGATACTGCGGGCCGAGCGTAAGTTGACCGGGTGGCGTCACTTGCGGCATCGGGCGTATGCGTTCCAGGTGGCGGCTATTATCGCCAAGCAAAAGCTGGAAGCATATCCCTTTGTTTTGATTAATGACCCTGAAATGGCGGTGTATCTGCGGCGGCGTTTCCCCCAAGCCCGCATTCTGCACTGGTTCCAGAACCAGCTGGAAAGCTCGGATCGCTTCCGGGCATTGTATGCGCAAGCCGTGGATGTGACTGCGGGCGTCAGTGATTTCACCAGCCGCTGGGTATCAAGCTACTATGGCGTGCCCGATGTCCATACCCTTTACAATGGCGTGGACTTGGATCAATTCACGGCGCGTGTGGCGGGCCGCGACGAAACTCCCATCCTGAACTTCGTGGGCCGCACGGGCATTGAGAAAGCGCCGGATTTGCTGCTGCGTGCGGCTCTGCGTCTGTCGGACACGACGCGCGCGTTCGGCGTACAGATGATCGGCTCCAATCACTGGGATCGTTTTGAGCTGGATGATTATCAGCGCTCGCTGCTGGACCTGGTGGCACAATTGGAGACGCGTGGCATTGCGGTCGCGCGTCCCGGCCATCTGGGGCGCGAAGCTTTGCCTGCCGCCATTCGCAAGGCGCATATTCATATTGTGCCGTCACGCTGGGATGAGCCGTTCGGCCTGACAACCGTGGAAGGCATGGCATCGGGTTTAGCCGTGGTCGCCTCGCATACCGGCGGGACGCCCGAAGTGGTTGGCGAGGCCGGGCTGCTGTTTGCGCGCGACAATGCCGAAGAACTGGCGGAGCAATTAGGGGGACTGATTGCTGACCCGGACTTACGCGTTCGCTACGCACATCAGGCACGGGCGCGCGCGCAGGAGTTTCCCTGGCAGCGTACCTGGCAGGGCTTGCGCTCTTTGCTCGCGGTTTAACTTCTCTTTTCTTTGTCCTCACACGCACCATGAGCTTTGTTTTTATCAACTGCACGGCGGAAACATTCACCCCCACGCGCAGCGGCGGCATTTGCTCCTGGGTGTATGAACTGGCCCGCGCGGCGCAAAAGCAAGGGGTGACGCCATGGGTCATTTCCAAAGCCAGCCCTGCCGCCTCGTATGAGTGGCCCAGGCGTATCTTAATTGACTATCCGCGCATGCCGCAAAACAAGATTGTCAGCAAGCTGGTTTACGTGCAGCGGGGACTGACCGGCTGGGGACATGTGCGCCAAAAGGCCTATAATCTCAAAGTCGTGCGTGCCATCAAGAAGCACCGATTGCAGGAGATGCCGCTCTTGCTCAACAACGACATTGAGCTAGCCGTCTACCTGCGCCGCGTGTTTCCTCGTGCCATCCTGCTCCACCAGGCCCACAACAACAACCCCTGCTCAGACAAGTTTCGGCGTCAGTTTGCCCGGTCGGTCACTGTTTCAACTGCCGTCAGCGACAACTGCGGACGCTGGAACAAGGAGTATTTCGGGCTGTCCAATGTGCCCACGCTGTATGCCGGGGTGGACATTGATACGTTTCATCCCGCCGAAACGCCCCCGCCCGGCCCGCCGCTTGTCAACTTTGTCGGACGCACCGACCATTCCAAAGGCCCGGATCTGCTGCTGCGGGCGGCGAGGATTTTGGCTCCCCGCACCCAAAACTTCCGATTGCAGATTTTGGGCACCAACCATTACGGCTACTCGGTTCCCGATGCGTTTGAGCAGATGCTGTCTGATTTGTCGGCAGAACTGCGCGCAGACGGCATTGCGGTAGACCGCCCCGGCTTTATCGACCGTTACGCCCTGCCCGACTACCTGCGCCGCGCGCACATCAATGTCGTGCCGTCGCGCTGGGATGAGCCGTTTGGCCTGGTCACGCCCGAAGGCATGGCGTCCGGCCTGGCGACTGTCGCTTCGCGTACGGGCGGCACGCCGGAGATTGTTGCTGATGCGGGCTTTCTGTTTGAGCGCGACAATGCGGAAGAACTGGCCGCCCACTTGGAACAATTGATCGGGGACGATGCCCTGCGGCGGGATTATGCCCGCCGCGCGCGGGTTCGCTCCGAGTTTTTCACCTGGGACAGGGCGTGGGCGGCGTTTCGGCCCCTGATCGGCGTTTAACGTTTTGAGGATTAAAGGAAAGCGTCCGTGCATATTTGTTTCTTGAACATGCCGATTGAGTTTTACTCGCCCGTTTCTGGGGGAGCCATTGCCACGATTATCATGCAGACCGCGCGTGAGCTGATCGCGCGCGGCCACACAGTCTCGGTTCTGACACCCATCAACGGCGACCCGCTGTATGATGTCGGTACGGTTGTCCCTCTTGATGCCCGGCAGCGCCATCAGCTGTTCCTGCCGCAGCGCGCTTTGTCCCGCCTGCGCCACAAAACAAATCTGTGGGATTATGCCTATTATGAGTATTATCTGGGCGCGTTTCGTCAGGCCCTGCAAAAATTGACGCCAGCCCCGGATGCCGTGATTTGCTTTAACGATCTGGTTTCTCCCAAATATATCAAACAAGTCCTGCCGCAGGCCCGCGTTTTGGTCAACCTGCAAAACGAGCAGGGAACCCGCCAGACCGACATGACCGACGCGATTGCCGCCATCGACACATTTGTCGCATGCAGCAAGCACATTCGCAGGTGGACGCAAAACAAATACAATGTGCCCGATGCCAAGATGACGGTCATCAACAATGGCATTGACCAAAGCGCATTTTCCCCCCGCCCTGACTTTCTGGCCCCAGGCTCCCGCCTGAAGGTGCTGTTTATCGGACGTATCGACCGCAACAAAGGCCCGGACATTGCCGCCGATGCCGTGGCTGTCCTGCAAGCCGAGGGCCTGCCCGTAGACTTCACGGTGGCAGGCGGCTTGTGGTTTTATGGACACGGCAACGAAATGGCTGACCCGTTTTTTCGGGAATTGAAGGGGAAGATGGACGCTGTCCATGCCGACTACAAAGGCCACGTGACACGCCCCGATGTGCCTGCCCTCGTCCGCAGTCAGGACGTGGTATGCGTGCTGTCGCGCTCCCACGACCCCAACCCTCTGGTGTGTTTGGAAGGCATGGCATCGGGCTGCGCGGTGATTGGCGGAGATCGGGGCGGCATTCCCGATGCCTTTGGCGAGGCCGGAGCCTTGGTGGACCCGGACGATTTTGAGGCGGTCGTCGGTTGTCTGCGTCAGTGGGCCCTTAGCCCGGACGCTTTGCGCGAGCAGAAGCAAAAGTCTGTCGCCCGCGCCGCCCGCGCATCGTGGGCCGCCAACGTGGATTTACTGCTGCCGTTTTTGTCCGCTTAGGGCCCTTTTCTTTCCCAGGCGCTGCGTTATCATTCGTAACGCGTTTCTTCGGCATTTCCCTCTTGTACCGACGACGGAACGATTTGTTCCGTCGTCGGTACGCGCCCGAAACGCCCCGGCAAGCACGAGAAGATGCGGCAAGAACGCAGGGCTAACCCTCGCTCAGCCAGCGGGCGGCGTCTTTGGCATGGTAGGTCAAAATGATGTCGGCCCCGGCACGCTTGATACTGGTCAATATCTCCAACACCGAAGCGCGCTCGTCCAGCCAGCCCTGCGCGGCGGCGGCTTTCACCATGGCATACTCGCCGCTGACGTTGTAAGCGGCAACAGGCAATTGGGTGCGCTCGCGGACATCCCGAATAATATCTAAATAAGGCAAGGCGGGCTTGACCATAATCATGTCCGCGCCTTCGGCGATGTCCAAGTCCACTTCTTTGAGGGCTTCGCGGCGGTTGGCCCCGTCCATCTGGTAAGAGCGGCGGTCGCCAAATTGGGGCGCGCTGTCGGCGGCTTCGCGGAACGGGCCGTACATGGCGGACGCGTATTTGGCGGCGTAGGACAAGATGGGGGTGTCGGAAAGCCCCTGCGTATCCAGGGCGTGACGGATAGCGGCGACGCGTCCATCCATCATGTCGGATGGCGCGACCACATCGGCCCCGGCCTGGGCGTGGGAAACGGCGGTGCGGGCGAGCAAATCCAGTGTCGGGTCGTTGAGGATACGCGGACCATCCACAATGCCGCAATGCCCGTGAGACATGTACTCGCATAAACAGACGTCAGTAAAGACCAGCAGGTCGGGGTTATCGGCTTTGAGCGCGCGCACGGCCTTTTGGACAATTCCCATGTCGGCATACGCGCCCGTCGCCTGGTCGTCTTTGCTTTCGGGCAGGCCGAACAAGAGCACGGCGGGGATGCCAAGATTGTAAATCTGCTCGGCTTCGGTACGCAGGGCCTCCACGGTGTTTTGGAAGACATTAGGCATGGAGCCGATGGGCGTGCGGCCTGCCCCATTGCCGGGCACGACAAAGAGCGGGTCGATAAAGTTGTGGGGGGCCAAAAAGGTTTCGCGCACCATCTGGCGCAGGGAGGCGGACGTCCGCAGGCGTCGCGGACGGATTGAAAGAGGTTCCATGCCCCCATTGTACCCTGTTAGCTTGGGGGACACAGCGCAGGAGAATGCCAGCGCATCCCCGAAGCCGGGGCGGTGTGTTATAATAGGCCATGCCCATTCTTGCCCTGCCAACTGATGAGATCGCGGACTTTTGCCGACGACACGGCATCCGCTCATTGGCTTTGTTCGGCTCGTTTTTGCATGGGGATGCGGACGAGGACAGCGATGTTGATTTGCTGTTTGAGATGGAGCCGGAGCAGCGTATCGGGCTGCTGGCGCTGTCGGGGATGGTGCAAGAACTGTCTGCGTAGACGGGCCGCCGCGTGGACTTCGTGCCGCGCGAGGGGCTGAAGCCGGGCCTGCGTGACGAAGTATTGACCGAAGCGCAGGTGTTGTATTCGGCGGAGAAGGGTCAGGCAGGAACAGGCACGGTCAGCAGTTGCGCGGTGATGATATAGGCACGGTCAATGGTCTGGCCGAACAAGTCAACGTCCCGCATTTCCACCAAGCCATGTTCTAATTCTGCACTGCCGGAGGCAGCACGCACGGCCCGCGCAATGCGGTGCATGGCGGCCTCGTATTCCGGCCCGCGCGGTGCAACAAGGGCAATCTGTGACAGAAGCACCTGTTCTTCTATGTGGAACTCGTGACGAATGAGGCGGTCAAACAGCATCAAAGGGTCAGGGAAGCGCTGCTCAGCCCAGGAAGCGGAAGCAAATATGTCCCACCTGCCAGGCGAGTTTTCACGCAGAAACAGGGCGAACAAACTAAATGGCCCGCGCTGGGCAGATAATTTCAGTTCCAGCATCTGAAACCGGTGCAGCGTTTCTTCCGGCAATTCTTCCATTGTATGCCTTTCAGGGAGCCAAGACCCGCCGCAGAACAGCCGCTGCGTCTATGAATGCTTGTGCATCGGTGCGGCTGACAGTGCCGGGAAGATTATACCGCAGTTCCGGGTTCCAGAACGCAACGATTCTCCAGTGTGTAGGGTAGTGGAGTTTGACATGTGTTTCCACGCCGGACAACGTGAGAAGCACTTCCAGATTGTGCGTCTTGAAACTCTGGAAGTTGGCAAACTCTTTGGCGGTTTGCGGGAAGCCGTTCCATCTTAGGGTGCGGCAGATGCGTTCCTTGAGAGCCATTTCCACGACGTAGCCGCCCAGATAAATAGCCCCGTCATAGCGTCCCTGCCTCAAGAGCAAGCGGGCATCACTGAGGTGCTGACGTGCCGTCTGCTTTATTTGTGCGCGGATCATCATGGAGCGGTGTCGGGTTCCGGGGGAACGCGCCCTTCCACCAGGTCTATCTCGGCTGGCGTCAGGTTGTAGAGCGCATAAACGAGCGTGTCTATCTTGGCATCGGCAGCGGCAAGGGCGCGGGTGGTGAGGGTGCGTGCAGCGGGGTCGGTTTAGGTGCGAAATTGCGTGTGTGGCATGTTCACCGTAGGCACGAAGTAAGTTTACAGTAGGAACATGGTAGAACACTGCCGGAATGAGCAGTAAATGGGAGTGACACAAACAGCGGGCTTGTGAATATGCTTGATTTTGTATGTGATAATAGGTCACAATGGATTAAAATGAGTAGGCAGGAGTTTATTTTTCAGGGATTTACCACGCGGACACACGCCCATGTCGTGCGGGGAATGCTGGACATCCCTGACATCAGGACAGTTGTGCTCAGTGTTGCTTTTGTCAGTGAAAGTGGCGTGCAGGAAATTGAACAAAAGTTGACGGAATGCGTTGCGCCAGTCACGGTATTTGCAGGCATCCGCAACGACATTACCTCACTGCAAGGGCTGACCCGTCTTTACTCTCTTGCTGATGGGGGGCTTTACATCGTTGACACAGGGGCACGCAGTTTGTTATTCCATCCCAAACTGTACCTAGTGCGTGGGGAGGCTCATGCCCGCTTGATAGTGGGCAGTGCAAATCTCACGTTGGGCGGTTTAAACAACAATGTTGAAGCCAGCATCGTGCTTAGTTTTGACCTTGCAAGCACAGAAGATAGGCACTTTGTAGAGAGCGTGGAAGGAATGCTCGCAAACTTGACAACGGCTTACCCGTCCAACATTGTCCGGGTGCGTTCCGTCGCAGAACTTGACGGCTTGCTTGCGGCGGGCCGCATTGTTGACGAGTTGACAGTTCCACCTCCACGCCAGAGAACGGCAGGGTCAGGAGCTAGTACCAGCGACACGGTTCCGCGCATCAAATTGAAAGTGCGGCGTTTGAGCCGTGCGCCTTCTATTGTTCGGGCTATACAGCGAACTTCTCAGCCTCTTTCTGCTGTGCCACCAAATGCCATACCGGATGTGGCGGCAGTAGGAAGCGAGTTTGTGTTGGTATGGGAAAGCAAATCATTAACGCGGCGTGATTTAACCATTCCCAATGAAGCAGGAACTCATGCGACTGGCTCTATCAATCTTGACAAAGGTTTGCTGCCGGAGGAAATTGACCACAGGCATTACTTTCGGGGTGATGTATTTTCAAGCCTGACATGGAAAAATCGCTCACCCACTGTAGATGAAGCTTTTGCAAAGTTTCAAGTCGTTGTCAAGGGCGTTCCGCATGGCGAGTTTGACTTGGATATTCGCCATACAAACGGCACAACAAGCACAGCCTACCATCAGCGCAATGCTATGACGCGCCTCAGTTGGGGGCCAGCCCGTGAATATGTCGCCCGCCCCGACCTGATTGGGCGCAATTTAACGCTGTACCGTGACAAGGCAGACCCTAAGCGGTTTGTAATAGAGATAGATTAGTTTTCCCAAGCTACCAATTCGCTGCTTGTTCTCTGTCTGCGGTCGCGCAGTTTTCGCCATCCCTCAAACACGCACTCCTGCTCTGCCGAGGAAAGGCCCAATCCTCCCAAAATAGTTTTGCTTTGCTGTCTCAGCACTTGATCCATTGGCAGACCGCGAATGCTTGCATCCAGAGAGGTTAAATCAATGTTGACGTCAGAAGGCAGGGGAATTGCCAGCCGCTCTATTTCCGAGGGAACCAGTTCTAGTACGCCCCCACCATAATGCCGTCCTTCCAATTCCGCGCTGAGTGCTGTCAGCGGATTGAGAAAACAGCCGACAAGTTTCTCAGCAATAACGTCATGTGTTCGAACGCGATAAGCCGTGTCGGTTGTATACGCCCCCAGACGATTGAGAATTAAACGCGGCGTGTTGTGGGAACGCTTGAGCATTCCGATTTCTGTTGCATAAACGGAAGGCACTTTGTACCAGGGCGAACGTACGCGGCACTTGAAGCGGGTATGAAGGCTTTGTTCTTCACCAGTTGAAATATAAGTTGCCGCTCCTGTATCCGTTTCGCTGTCAACATCTTTAAACCACAAAAAGTTTGTGGGAATACCTTTGACGGCATTTGCTGTGTGTTGTTTGGCGTCGTAAATGATGCCCGGACAATGTTCACTGCGTCCGAACATGGGGTGTGCCCACTTGTCCAGGTTATTGCTTTTGACGACATCATCCGGCACAAGAAAGAACTTGTTCGCGCCGGTCACAATTCCAACATCTACTTTTGCAATGTTCTTAAATTGATGCACATCCTTGCGTTGTGCCAGTTCATCAAACAAAGAGCGCGTGCCCATGTCAAGCAGGGCACGTGTCCATTTTCCCTGCACGGTTTTTCCGTTGATGGGGCGTGGGGAATTGAAAGCAACGGACGGGGAAAGATGCAAAAACTCACGCCCTTTCACGGGGTAGATTCCCAAACCCTCGCCTTTTTCCATTTTGGTGTGCTTTTTCTCTGCTAAGAGAATAACCACACCTTGCAAGGTGTTCTCAAACCAAATCTCTTCCGGGTCAATAAGCACCACGCGGCGGCATTCACGCCCCAAGTAGGAGCGCAGTGATTGCGCGTGGGTGACATGAATAATTTCCGACGGCACGACCATTGCCAGTCGACCGCCCGGACGCAGAAGCGCAATGGAAGCGATGATGAAAGGAACCCAAGCGTTGGTATGCTTGGTAAACGGCAGCCCAAGATGGCGAAATATCATCTCCGCATGGATTTGGAATAATTCCGGGAGGTATTGGTAGCGCACAAAAGGAGGATTGCCAACAGCGGCATCAAAGCGGCTGTTGCCGTCATCCAGATGCCTCAGTGCCCATTGCAGAAAATCGGCGGCGTGAACCGTTGCGGCTTCTAAGCCCACGTCGCGGGCACGTAAGTTCGCTTTGGCGGCTTCCACTTCATCCAACTCAAAGCCAACAATGGTTGCTTCCTGACAGCCTGTTACCTGAGCCAATGCATCAAAAAACACACCATCCCCACAACTCGGCTCCAAAACATTTTTTGGATTGATTTCTTGAACCCAGCGTGTCATGAAAGCAGCAAGGTCTAAAGGTGTATAATAGCCGCCACGCAGTTTTTGTGGTGTTTCAGTGCCAATAAAGTTCATGATTTTTCTTTCATGCTTGGCTTTGGGTTATCAGTTTCAGGCACATGAGTTTCTTCCAGACTGGTCAGGTAAACACTGGTAGCTTCTAAAAACCAGTCTTTTAGGGTTTGATTTTTCGTAGCGAGAACGCTGTAAAGTTGATGTTTAACGTCAGGGTCGATTTCTATGACCACTTTGCCGCTTTTACCTCTTGCCATTGTCGCACTCCTATTCAGGTTCGTGTGTTACATATAGCATATAACTTATGTATTTAGCAATGTATTTCCAAAATCTATGACCTAATTTCAAGAAGTGCAAAAGAGTCAACCGATTAATTGCCTTAAACCACGGCACAATTTTAGCGGTATTCAAGCGTATGAAGCAGGTGATTGACAAAATCAATGCGTGTCCGCGTTTCATTGAAGTGGGTTTGCAGGTACTGCGCGCGGTTGTCTGCAAAACGCTGCACCAGTTGGGTCACGCTGTCGGGAACGGGCATAAGGTGGTTTCCTTGTGAGGCAAAGCAGACAAAGGCTCTTGCTCGGAGAATGAACGGTGGCGGCGGAACAATGTTAATGGTTCATACGTCTACTACTTTGGGCACAACAAGCAAAGAACGTGAGCAGGCAAAAGCAGCGCGGGCAGCACAAATAGGCTTACGCATGCACTTCCACGGTCAGGCCCGGTGCGGGTGCAGGGCGCAAGAGTTGCTCCGCCCCAGCATCCAGCAGGGCACGTTCGGTACGGGCAGGGTCTAAAGTGAGGGCTAATATGGTGCCGCCGCCTCCGGCTCCGGCCAGCTTCGCGCCGAGTGCGCCGCCGGCAAGGGCAGTGGAAATCAAAGCCTCGCAGGACGGCCCGCTGCCGCCCAAATCGCGCACGATGGCATGGTTGCGGTTCATCAGGTCGGCCATCATGTCCCAGTCGCTAAGCAGAAGGGCACGCTTCGCCAGACACGCCAGATGCGCCACTTCCCGATACCCATCGACCACAGCAGGCTCTCCAGCCAGCCACCGCTCACGGGGCGATTTGTGCACCGACCCGGAATGATGCTTGACACCCGTGTGGGCCAGCAGCAAGGGCAAGTCTTGCCCGACATAGTTTTGCAGCGGCTCCACAACAGCCAGCGGCATAGATTCGTCCTGCGCTTGCGCGCTGACTTTGCCCCGAAAGTCCATAAAGTTGAGGCCGCCGAAGGTCGCCATGTACTGGTCCTGAAAGCCGCACAGGATGCCCAGCACATCGTACTCGATCTTGCGGACAAGTTCGGCAGTTTGGTAAGGGTTCAGGCGCAGGCCAAGGTGGGCCAGCACGCAGCCGACCAGGGCAGCAAGAATAGCCGTGGAGCCGGCCAGCCCCGCCTGCATGGGAATCTGCGTGTCGGCGGACAGGTGAAACGGCGGGGTGCGTTCCGGCTCCACTTCCAGGGCGAGCAGCACGGCGCGGGCGACATCCAGGTGATCGCGGCGCAGCGCCAGGTCATCTAGGCTGTGGATTACCTGTGTCTGCCCGGAAACCGTGAGGGTGATCATTGAGGCAAAGGACAGCGTGCAGCGGGCGCGCTCGCGCGTGGAGCAGGAAAGGACACTGCCGCCGTACAGATCGGTCGGGTTGCCGACCAGCCCGCAGCGTCCCGGCGCGGTGGCAGTAATCATGCGTGTTGTCCTAATATCAGGGGAGGCTCCAACGCTTGCGCAAGCACCCAATCGGCGAGCGCAGGCAGATCGGCAAACACATAATCGGGGGCCGGGGTCATGTCGCCGGGCTGATATGCTGCAATACCCCCGGACAGCAGCAGCACAGTCGCCCCTATAGAAGCGGCATAGCCCGCCTGAATGTCGGTACGTGAGTCGCCGGCAAAGATCGTATTTGCGAGGGGAAGGCCCAGTTCCTGCGCGGCTTCCAGCAACATGCCGGGCTGGGGTTTGCGGCGGGGTGAGTTGACATGAGCCAGGTCGGTGCAGTAGTAGCAGCGGGTCAGCCGCGCCCCGGCTTCCTCGGCCAGCAGAGCGGCCATGCGCGCTTCAATATCTACCAAGTCCTGTGCGGTCATGACGCCTTTGCCGACCCCCTGCTGGTTAGAAACGATGACGACGGGCAAGCCGGCATCATTGAGCCTGCGCACGGCCTGCGCAGCGCCAGGCAGAAGCGTCACATCCCGCACAGACTTGAGGTAATCGCCGGGAATATGTGGGTTGAGAACACCGTCCCGGTCCAAAAACACGCCTTGAATAGTCACGAGCCGTCCTCAGCAGGCGTTTGGATAATGCCCAGGATGAGGGCGTGACAGATGACACCTTTGAGTGTGTTAAACATAATTTTTGCTCCTGAACATACGTTAATGCAGCAAGTTTCCGAGCAAGCTGCGCTGGTAGAAGGGCTGCTGTTTATCAAAATAAGCAGTGAAACCCGTTGCCGTGTATGGCATGAAATCCACGAACTTGTGCATTTGTAAAACGCTGTTCGCGACCATGCCAGCATCCGCCACAACTGTCTGCCAGGGCAACCGGCCATCCGTTTCCACACAAATAATCAAGCCAGGGTCAGGATCGCGTTCCGGGTTAACATACTGTGCCAAATATGCTTTCTTGACACTGGGGAGGGTAACAAACACGCGGCGCAGGGCGTCCACTAGCTCCTGCGGATATAATGCCGGCTGCCCAATCAGCACTTGGACATCGTGCCGCGTCGTGTACGTCTCTTGCGGCGTGAACAGGGTTCCGTCCACCAAATGCGCGATTTCGTCAGGCACAAACTCCTTGCCGTATGTCTGTCCTGGATTAAGTACCAGATGCCCGCCGCGCGTCAGCTGCAACAGCGCTTTGGCCCCATGCTCAACCACTGCGTTTCTGTTTGGATGAACTGCTGCACACGCAGCACGGACGAAAAGAATGGATTGAATGGCACGCCGTCTTTGGTTAGGCTGTGCAGCCCAATCTTGCTGCCCATCGGAAGCGTGCCGTCAACAATGTTCGGCCCATCACCAACAGGAACGATGTACACCTCAGATGCCAGCAGAACCCGATAAAAAGCAGGCCGGGCGGCGGCATCTGTCGCCGCCGCCATTAGAGCGCGTTCCAGTTCGTTCTGCGGCTCAAACAGTGTCGTCCTTCAATTCTGCCAGCTAAGAGGCACACGCTCTTTGATGCGCTGCACGGCTTCTTCTAAGCGCTCGCCGTGCGTGTCGCCGCTGACGGTCAGGGACATACGCACATAGCCGTCGCCATGTGGCCCGTAGCCTAATCCGGGGATGGCAAGCACATCCGCCTTTTCCAGCAGCTCTTTGGAGAACGTGGCGGACGTGTGGCCGGGCGGAACCGGTATCCACAGATAGAACGCGGCTTGCGGGGTTTGGAGGTTCCAACCCAGGCTGTTCAGGCCGCCAACCAGAATATCTCGGCGTTTCTTGAGCAAGGCCATGGCTTCGTCGTTGCTGGCATGATTAAGCGCCCAGCCTGCGGTCAGGGCGATGGCGGCGAACTGCTTGCTGTCCACGTTGGACTTGAGGGTATTGAGGGCACTGACGGCGTCTCGGTTGCCGACGGCAAAGCCGATGCGCCAGCCGGTCATGTTGAACGTCTTGGACAAAGAATGCGTTTCGATGGCAACGTCCATCGCGCCGGGCACCTGCAAAATAGACGGCGCTTTGTAGCCGTCGTAGCCCACTTCGGCATAAGCGCAGTCATGGAGAATAAGAACGTCGTACTCTTTGGCCCACGCGACGGCCTCCTGGAAAAACTCCAAAGTGGCAACCGCGCCCGTCGGATTGTTGGGATAGTTAAGATAGATAAGCTTGGCTTTTTTGGCTGTTTCGCTGGGGATGTCGCTCAGCACGGGCAGAAAGTTGTTTTCGGCAAGCAGGGGAAACTCGACCGGTGTGCCTCCGGCAAGCAGCGTGTTGACTTTGACGACGGTGTATGCAGGGTCAGGGACAAGAGCGATGTCGCCGGGGTCGATCACGGCCCAGACCATGTGGGCCAGGCCTTCTTTGGAGCCGATCAGCTCCACGATCTCAGACTTGGGGTCGAGGGTGACGCCGAAGCGGGTTTGGAACCACTGCACGGCGTCTTCCAGGAATTCGGCCCGGCCAAAGGTGCTTTCATCGTAGCGGTGCGTGGTGGGGTCGTGGGCGTACGCGGCAAGGTGATCCAAAATGGGTGCGGGCGTGGGCTGGTCGGGGTCACCGATCCCTAGGTCAATTAGGTCACGGCCTTCGCCAATCGCTTGGGCTTTCATGCGTGAGATTTCGCCGAACAAATAAGGCGGGATCAGGGACAATCGTTGTGCGCGCTGCAAAATTTCTGGCTCCTGTGCGGGTTTGATAACGGTATGCTGTTGTGGTATTTAGACACGGAACGGGCTTTGCCCTGCCCCGCTCACGAAATCTTTTGGGCCGGGAGAATAAGATGGACGCTGATAACTCAGACATTGAACGGGAAGTGCTGGCAATCACGGACAGGATGCTGCGCGCGATGTATACGGGTGACCCCGATGTGCATCGGACGCATTCTACCGAAGATATGTCGGCGTTTGAATGGTATATCGCGCCGTACCGGGTGGACGGATTAGCATTTCATCTGGACTTGATTGCAGGCGGGGGCAATGGGACGCCGTCGCGCCTGGACATGCTGACGCCGCGCGTGCAAGTGCATGGGGACACGGCGATTGTGTGCTATACCTTGCTCAAAACAACGCTGTCACAGAATGGCCCCGCCGAGTTTGCGCGGGTCAACGAAACACGTGTCTTTGTCAAACAAGACGGGGTGTGGAAAATGGCGCATCTGCACAAGTCCCCGGCGGCTTGAACAGAGTTTTCATTTTAGCGTATGCGAAAAAGGCTCTTCTATCCCAAGCTTGGGGAACCTGTATCAAGAAGAGCATGACTGATTTCCCTCTGGCTCCCCAAACTTGGAACAGGGGGCGTCTTACTGCACATCGTCGTGGTGGTACAGGGAGTCTTCCGGGCTGGGGGCGTCTTCGGAGGCGTCTAGGTACTCGTCAAAGTCGTCGCCTAAATCTTCGCCCATTTCCTTGCCCATTTCTTTGGCCCAGCGGCGCATGGCTTTGGGGTCGTCAGTGTCGCCAAACTCGTCGGGGTTGGACAGGTTGTCCAGCATGTCATCTTCGGTGCGGCCTTTGGCGAAGCGCGACACGCGCCGAGTGGCCTGTGCGTGGCCGCAATGAGGGCATTTCTCGGTATCGGCTTGGGCGGTCATGCCGACCAGGACAGTGAAGCGCTTTCGGCAATGGTCGCACGTGTATTCGTAAAGTGGCATGGGGCAATTATACCGCCCTTGCGCATGCGAGAAGAGCGTCTGGCGGGTAGAATACTCGTAGCTTCTTTTGATAGGACTTAGCACCCATGCCAGCGTCCCCCGCCCCGGCACCCAATACAACGAATTCTTCTTCCGATCCGCTGCCCGCCGCGCATAAATATGACAGCGCTTTGGGACGATTGCGTCACCTGCTGTTCGGGCGGGCGCTGCCGACGGCACGAGCCGGGGAGCAGAAGCTGCCCAACTACATGGCGCTGCCCATCTTGTCGTCCAATGCGCTGTCGTCAGTGGCTTACGCAACCGAAGCAATTCTGGGCATCCTTATTCTCAAAGGCACAGGCGCGTTTCACCTATCGGTGCCGATTGCGTTTGCTATCTGCGCGTTGCTGCTAATTGTCACCCTGAGCTACATTCAGATTATCTATGCCTATCCCGAAGGCGGCGGCGCGTATCCCGTCTCGCGGGACAACCTCAGCGCGGTTGCGTCCCTCGTCGCGGGGGCGTCACTGATGGTGGACTATTTGCTGACCGTGGCGGTGTCGGTGGCGGCGGGCGTGGCGGCAGTTCTGGCGATGTATGCGGGCACACCCACGGGCTTGTTTTTGCAGGGCCATCTCGTTCCTGTGTGCTTGATTGGGATTTTATTGCTGACCATGGCGAACCTGCGCGGCCTGCGCGAGGCGGGCCTGCTGTTTGCCGTGCCGACATACGTGTTTATCGCGGCCATTATCGCCACGGTTGTCGCCGGGCTGGTTGCAATGGCGACCCATGCCCCTTACGCGCATCCCGCGCTGGCCGAGGCTCATGCCCATGTTCTCGCAGGCGCGAAACAAAGCGTACAAAGCATTGGATGGATACTCCTTTTGCAGGCGTTCTCGCAAGGTTGCGCCGCCTTGACGGGCATGGAAGCCGTGTCCAGCACAGTTCCCATCTTTGAAAAGCCCTCCGACAAAAACGCCGTTATTACCATGTATGCGATGAGTGGGCTGGCTGTTATCATGTTCTTCGGCCTGACATATATCGCCAACGGCCTGGGCAGCCCCTGGATGGATGCCTCTCAGCCTGGCTACCGAAGCGTCGTCGGCATTGTCGCCGACCGTGCTTGGCCTCCTGCTCTGCACTGGATGTTTTACGTTGTCCAAATCTCCACGGCCATTGTGCTGCTGCTGGCCGCCAATACCGCGTTTGCGGGCTTTCCCCAGTTGGCTTCCATGATGGCCCGCGACAACTTTCTGCCCCGCCAATTGGCAAACCTCGGCGACCGGCTTGCCTTCTCCAACGGAATTATCATTTTGGCCCTTGTCGCCAGCGCCCTCATTATCATCTTTCACGGGCTGGTGGATGCTCTTTTACCGATGTACGCCATCGGCGTTTTTATCGGCTTCACACTCGCGCAGACGGGCATGGTGCTGCGCTGGAGACGCCTGCGGACACCAGGCTGGCAAACCAGCATGACGTTTAACGGCATCGGGGCGGTTTCCACGGGTATTGTTGTTTTGATTATTGCCGTGTCCAAGTTCGACAACGGCAGCGAGATCGGCTTTGCCCTGGGGCGCTTTCACCCACATTATGGCGTGTGGATTGTCCTGGTTCTGGTGCCGCTCATGGTGGCGGCGTTTCTGCGCATACACACACACTACACGGCCATGACCAAAGAATTATCCCTGGAACAGACGCCCCATGCCATGCCCTCGCGCAACGTCGTCCTGGTGCTGGTTCCCCGCCTGCACCGAGGCATTGTCGGTGCTCTTAACTACGCGCGCCTGATCAGCGACGACGCCCGTGCCGTGTACATTGAAACCAACCCCCAGCAGACGGAGCACCTCAAAAAAGACTGGATTGAGTGGGGCGATACTATGCCCCTCGTCATTATGGAGTCACCCTATCGCTCCCTCATCGGCCCTCTCATGCGTTACGTGGACACCGTGCAAAAAGAGCGAGCCGATGATGTCGTCACCATTGTCCTGCCCCAATTAGTGTCGCGCAAATGGTGGCACGCCCTGCTCCATAACCAGTATGCACCACTGCTGCGCTTAGCCCTGTCCCACCGCAAAGATGTTGTTCTAACCAATGTGCGCTACTTTCTGGAAAACTAACCTGTGTAATCCAAAACAGCTTGTCGGCTATGGCTGGGCGGCGGGCGGAGTGGTCTCCGCCACGGTTCTGTTCTGGGCGGCGCGAGGCTACCTGGACAAAGCTCACGCTTCACTGCTTTATTTGCCCGTCGTCGTGGCTTGTGCAACGCGTTTTGGGTTCGGCCCCGCTGTGCTGGGCGCGGCGGGCAGCTTTGTTTTCTGGAACTTCTTTTTTCTGCCGCCCTATGGGACGTGGGCTATTGAAGATCCCAAAGATTGGCTGGCTTTGGTTGTGTTTCTCGTGGTCGCGCTTGCCACCGCCCGGCTTGCCGCGGAGGGACGCGCGCAGGCGCACCACGCGCAGGCGCGCGAACAGGAAGCCCACGCTTTGCAGCAGGCCAGCGCGCAGATGAGTTCGGAAGTATCTCTGGACCGCATTTTGCCGATGCTGGCTCGGCAGATGATTTCTACCTGCCAGGCGCAGTACTGCGCCATTTACCGCGCCCAATCTGCGTCCGGGCGGGAATTGATGCTGGCGACGTTTGTGGCCGCGCAAGTCGGGCAAGACCATCATGTCGACCTGCAAAAGCCGCTGCCGTGGGCGGATTGGCTTTCCCATGCGGAAGGAGCCTGCGCGCAGGCCCGCACCGTAAGCTTCCGTTCCTTGCCGCCTTCTTTTCAAGATGACCCGGAAGAACTGCCTGGTGATGTGTTCACGCCGCTGCTCGCGGACGGGCAAAGCTGGGGGGTGGTGCATGTTGGCCCGCGCCAGGATGGTACGCCCTTTACTCTGCCGCAGGAGCGCCTCATTCATGCCCTAGCAAACCATGCTGCCGTAGCTTTGGCACGCCAGGCACTCAGCGACCAGGCTGCTCAGTCGCAGGCCTTGCGCGAGGCGGATGTGTTGAAAAGCACCCTGCTGTCGCTTGTCTCCCATGAGCTGCGCACACCGCTAGCCGCCATCAAAGCATCGGCGGGAGGACTGCTGCAAAGCGCATGGGACGAAGCCTCTTGGACGGAAGCCTTGCAATCTATTAACAATGAGTCGGATCGTTTGGGTGGGCTTGTGAGTAAGTTACTGGACTTGTCCCGGCTGGAAGCGGGCGCGTGGCAGCCCGACATGGACTGGTGTGACCTGCTGGACGTGCTGGGAACCACTTTGGCCCGTCTGCCTGACGACCAAGGCGGGCGGGTGCGCGTAGACGCCCCGCCCGACTTTCCACTGGTTCGCGCGGACTTTGTGCAGGTCGCGCAGGTGCTGACCAACCTGCTGGAAAACGCGCTGAAGTATTCTCCCCCACGGTCGGATGTTCATGTCCGGTTTGTCGCCGAGGATGCTCTGGTGCATGTGGACGTGACTGACAGGGGGCCAGGTGTGCCTCCCAACCAAGCAGATGCCATCTTTGAGTGCTTTGGACGTTTGGACTGTCACCGTCGTCATGGGCCGTCCGGGACGGGCTTAGGCCTGACCATCTGCCGCGACATCATCCTGGCGCATGGAGGGCGCATCTGGGCGGACACTGCGCCTCACGGTGGAGCCGTGTTTTCGTTTACTCTGCCTTTGCCTCCCAAAGCACCCCCGCAAGATGCTCCTTCTCCTCCCGAATATGTCTCTTCAGAACAGGAAATTATTTTTGACAAGCGCGCGCATTTTAGTGGTGGATGATGAGCCGCAAATCCAGCGGGCTTTGCGGGCAGGATTGTCCGCCCAAGGCTACACCGTCGTCTTAGCGGGATTGGGCGAACAAGCGCTCGACCTGGCCGCCGCATCCCCACCCGACCTGGTTGTTCTAGACTTGTCGCTGCCGGACATGAGCGGCCTAGATGTGTGTCGGGCCCTGCGCGCATGGAGCAGCGTCCCCATTTTGATCCTGTCGGCGCGGGAGCGCGAACGGGACAAAGTAGATGCTCTCGATTTGGGTGCGGACGATTACCTCACCAAGCCGTTTGGCATGAACGAGTTGCTGGCCCGTGTGCGCGCGGGCCTGCGGCGCGGGCGCGGCGAGCGCCTGCCCGAAGCCATCGTTTTGGTATTTGGCGACATCACTCTGGACACCACCCGGCGCATTGTGACGCGACAGGGCGATGAAGTGCATATGACACCACGCGAGTATGACTTGTTATCCTATCTGGCCGCCAACGCCGACCGGGTCGTGACATACCGACAGATTTTGTCTCGCATCTGGGGGCCGGAAAATGCCGATGAGACCCAGTATCTGCGTGTGCATATCGGCCACCTGCGCCAAAAATTGGAAGATGACCCGGCCCGCCCGCAGTGGCTGATTACCGAGCCCGCCGTCGGCTACCGCTTCCGCACCCAAAGCTGACACGCGCCGAGGCGCATTGCCTTCGCGATGCGCATCGGCCCTAAATCTTTATAAAATCTTTATAGCCTCCTTCCGGTTCTTTACAAGGCCTTTATACGCTGTCTTCCACAATAGCATCAGCCGCAATCAAGCGGCGCATATTTGCGTGGAGACCTTCCCTTGGCAACCGAAACCCATCCCCCTGTTCAGCCCCTGCCCGCCCCGCATAAGTACGACAGCGCGTTTGGGCGACTCAGACACGTGTTCTTTGGCCGCGCTTTGCCTACCTCGCGGGCCTCGCACGACCGGCTGCCCGTTTTCCTCGCCCTGCCTATCTTTTCCTCGGATGCTTTGTCGTCCAACGCCTATGCCACCGAAGCGATTTTGGGGGTGCTGCTGGCAACTACGGCGGCGGCAGGCTCGCTGCATTTCGCGATCCCTATTGCCATCGGCATTTCCATTTTGCTGGCTATTGTCGTCTTATCGTACCGGCAGATTATCTTTGCGTACCCTGACGGCGGCGGGGCGTACCCGGTCTCGCGGGACAACCTGGGCACCAAACCGTCTCTGGTGGCGGCGGCGTCCCTGCTGGTGGATTATGTGCTGACAGTGGCGACATCTGTGGCGGCGGGCGTGGCGGCGATTATCACGGCGGTGCCTTCCCTGCACCCGCATTTATTGACTATGTGCTTTGCGGGCGTTTTAGTCGTGACACTGCTCAACCTGCGCGGCGTGCGCGAAGCGGGCTGGTTCTTTGCGGGGCCATCGTATCTGTTCATCTTTTCCATTATTGCAACTATTATCGCCGGGCTTGTCGGCATGGCGATCCATGCCCCCCATGTGGCTCAGGCCGTGCAGACGGGCGCTTCGTTCAAGGCCGCCAGCACCGGCGTGGCTTCCATCGGATTGTATGCCCTGCTGCGGGCGTTCTCGCAGGGCTGCTCGGCCCTGACCGGCGTGGAGGCTATTTCCAACACCGTCCCGCTGTTTCAAGAACCGCGCACCAACAATGCCGCCACCACCACCAACTGGATGGGCGCACTGGCGATTGTCATGTTTGTCGGCCTGACCGTGCTGACATTTCGCTTCGGCATCCACGCCCACCTGGACGCCAATCAGGGCGATTACCAGAGCGTCGTGGGACAGGTCGCCAATACCGCCTGGCCGCCTGCCCTGCACTGGATGTTTTACGTGGTGCAGTATGCCACGGCGGCTATTTTGATTATCGCCGCCAATGCCGCGTTTGCGGGCTTTCCCCAGCTCGCGTCCATGCTGGCTCGCGACAACTTTCTGCCGCGCCAGCTTGCCAATATCGGTGATCGATTAGCGTTTTCCAACGGCATCTTGGTGCTGGCTATCGCCGCATGCTTTTTGCTTTACATCTTCAAAGGCATTGTGGACGACCTGCTGTCACTGTATGCCATCGGCGTGTTTACCAGCTTTACATTGGCCCAAATCGGCATGGTGCTGCGCTGGAACCGGACGCGCGTCCCGCAATGGCAGACCAATCTTTTCTTTAATGCCCTGGGGGCCGTGGCGACAGGGGCCGTGACCCTGATTATCGCCGTGTCTAAGTTTGCCGACGGCAAAGTAATCTTCAAAATCGGCTCGTTTGCGCCCCATTACGGCGCATGGATTGTTATTGTCCTGGTTCCGATCATGGTGGCGACGTTTCTTAAAATTCACAACCACTATACAGCCATGACTCAAGAGCTGTCCCTGGAACAGACGCCCCACGCCGTGCCCTCGCGCAACGTCGTCCTGGTGCTGGTTCCCCGCCTGCACCGAGGCATTATCAACGCTCTCAATTATGCTCGCTTGATCAGCGATGACGCGCGCGCCATCTATATTGAGACCAATCCTCAGCAAACCGCAGCCCTCAAAAAAGACTGGATTGCGTGGGGTGAAACAACCCCCCTGGTCATCATGGAGTCCCCCTATCGGTCACTGATCGGCCCTCTGCTGCGCTACGTAGATACCGTGCAAAAAGAGCGTACGGACGATGTGATTACCATTATCCTGCCCGAGCTGGTGTCGCGCAAGTGGTGGCACGCCCTGCTGCACAACCAATACGCGCCCCTCCTGCGTTTAGCCCTCTCGCACCGCAAAGATGTTGTCCTGACAAATGTGCGTTACTTTCTGGAAAACTAGGGCTGGAAGAGCCGTTTTCTTCCGCTTGTATTCGGCTTTTTGCCCTCTTTCCCAGCCCCTGCCAACGATGGAACGATGTGTTCCATCGTTGCAGCGACGTGTTTACGCGTAAGAAATACAGCAGCAAAGCCGGGGCAGCCCCTTTTCTCCAAAAGCAGCGCGATAAATCACAAATTTTTGTTGACAAACCGTGCGCCATATGGAATAATAGAAACATCTCTATAGACAAAGGAGGATTTTATATTGGATCATAGTTTACAGGGCGGTGGCGAAGGTTAAGCCCTTTTAACCTTCGGGTCGGCCTTGCCTCCGGGTGATTTGTCACTCGCCGGTCATGAATGGCGCACCTTTGCCATCCGCCCGAATTTCGGAGTCTGTTCATCTGCGGGCATTGCCCGCAACATTCACAGCAAAGACCAGCCAGGCGTTTCGCGTCCCTTCTCGTGAGAGAAAGCGCGTATAGCCCGGCTGGTTTTCTTTGTTTGATGTCTGATTTTCGACAGCAAAAAAGCCATCCCCGGCATTGCAGGGGATGGCTTTTTTTGGCTCAAAGAGATAAGGGGGTCATTCCGAACGATCGGTAGACTCCACCACATTTTCCGCCATGTAAATCGGAGCATGCGCGCGCAGAGCAATCGCGATTGCATCGGACGGGCGAGCGTCAATCTCCATGTTCTCGCCATCGGCCCGCACCAGGCCGATCTTGGCATAGAAGGTTTCGTTCCACAGGTCGTCGATAATCACGCGCTCGACCGTGGCTTCCAGCTTGTCCAGCAAAATCTTGAATAAGTCATGGGTCATGGGCCGCTCGGACGTATCCCCTTCCAGGGTCGTCGCAATAGCCCAGGCTTCAAACTGACCAACCCAGATTGGCACACGCCGTCCCCGGTTGTCACGCAGCAGGACAAAATGCTGGGCGGGCATTTTGGCATCCTGGTGCATAAAGACACCCATCACCTTGACTTCTTTTTCGTTGAGAGCGCGCCGGGTACGGTTTTCGCTTTCCGTGGTGTAGTCCGGGGCAGGCGGCTGCTCAAACAAATCTTCCCCTTGCGAAAAAGGCGGCAGCGGTCCGGACGCTCCGCCTTCACGCGCACCCATGTCTGCGGGTTCGTTTCCCACGCCGCGCCAGGACGCTCCGCCTTCCGACTCCAGGTCCTGCGGACGCCAGTCGTCACCAAACAGTTTGTCGAAATCACTTGCCACCTTATCACCTCGCTTCCTGAGTAAAAGTGCTCCTCAGTCGTCCCGACGACTGGTCTTGCTGACTGTCTTCAAAAACTCTTTGTTGCTCTTGCTGTTATTCAGCCGGTCGATCAATAGCTCCGTGGCTTCCACAGTGCCTAATCCGGCGAGAACGCGGTGCAGTTGGTAGACGGCTTTAAGACTCTCTTCATCGTATAAAAGCTCTTCTTTGCGGGTACTCGACTCTTTAACGTTGATGGCGGGGAAAATGCGCCGATTTGCAATTTCTCTGTCTAGTTTAAGTTCCGAGTTGCCTGTGCCTTTAAACTCTTCAAAGATAATGTCGTCCATGCGGGAGCCAGTTTCTACCAGGGCCGTGGCGATGATGGTCAAACTGCCGCCCCCTTCGATATTACGGGCAGCGCCGAAGAAACGTTTCGGGCGATAGATGGCCGCGGGATCCAAACCACCCTGCAATGTTCGCCCGGACGGCGTGACTGTCAAGTTGGATGCGCGCGACAGGCGTGTCAGGCTATCCAGCAGGACAACGACATCTTTGCCGGCTTCCACCTGGCGTTTAGCCTTTTCCAAGACCATGTCCGCCACGCGCATGTGGTTTTCGGGTAATTCGTCAAACGTGGAGGAGATCACTTCGCCGAGCACCGATCGCCGGATGTCGGTGACTTCTTCAGGCCGCTCATCAATCAACAGCACCATCAGGGTGACTTCCGGGTGATTGGCCGTGATGGAATTGGCGATAGATTTGAGAATGGTAGTTTTGCCGGCTTTGGGCGGAGCGACCACGATGGCGCGCTGACCTTTGCCGATCGGCGCGATCAGGTCAATCACGCGGGCGGTGAAGTTTTTGGTGTCGGTTTCTAGGCACAGCCGCTCTTCAGGATAGATCGGCACGAGTTCGTCATAATTGGGACGCTGCTTGGCTTGATCCGGGGAAACTCCGTTGACTGTTTCCACGCGCAAAAGGCCATAATAACGCTCGGTGTCTTTGGGCGGGCGGACGGCCCCGGACACCGTATCGCCTGTTTTGAGGCCGAAGCGTTTGATCTGGGCCTGCGCGACATATACATCCTGGCCGCTGGCATCGAAATTGTTTTGGCGCAGAAAGCCCCACCCTTCCGAAAGGATTTCCAGTACACCGTGGCGCACGAGAGGCGGCTCTTCCGGAGCATTGCGGCTCGCATCCTGGCCGGAGCGATTGCCGTCTTGATGCGTACGATGGTTTTCGGACGCGGAACGTCCATTTTCGGTACGCGGGGCAGCTTCTTCCCTCACCGGTTCCGCCTCACGGGCGTTGTCGGCGGGGCGTTCCGCTTCCGGGACGCGCGCGGCGACCGCACTGCGGGCACGGCCTGCGGCGCGCGGCGCGCGAGGGGTGTTGGGGGGCGGCATACGCACGGCGTCGGATGCCGCTGCCGGTTCAGGGCGACTGGCGCCGTTTTCGATGTCGTCGTTTGCCATCGTCGTTCGCATAAACCTCTACTTTTTAGTCAAAAACATGCGGAAAAGGGGACTGAGGAAAAAAATGGAAACTCGGAAAGGCCGTGCCGGATGCACGATCGGCAGCCTTTCCAAATAAGACGGACGCGGAAACAATTGGCTCAACGTATGCCCTGCTTTGCCGAAGCTTCTTGCTGAGAGCAAAGCAATCAACCTGAATGCGGTTGGGGAGATCAAATTAAACAACGGAAGCGGGGGTAGTGCCGTGCAGGAAAGCGCCGGTGTGAAAGAAGAACAGCGAAAAGATTTCTCTGCCCGTGCGATTATACCATGTTGCCTTTGATTTCACACATGGCATTGACTATAATCTGGCAAAGATTAGCCGCCGCCATAAATTTCTGGCTTCAGCAGGCCCACAAATGGTAAATTGCGATAGCGCCCTTGGTAGTCCATGCCGTAGCCGACCACAAATTGGTCTTCCACCATGAACCCGCGATAGTCTACAGGCACATCCACGCGCCGCCGGGAGGGTTTATCCAGCAGGGTGCAGATCTTCACCGAGGCGGCCCGTCGCGAGCGCAGGTTTTCCAGCAGATACGACAAGCGTAATGTCAAACCCGTGTCGACAATGTCTTCAATGACCAAGACGTGCTTACTTTCGACGCTGTCGTCCAGATCCTTGAGGATGCGCACGACACCCGATGACTTGGTATCGGCTCCATACGAGGACACGGCGACAAAATCATACGACAACGGAACCGTGATCTGACGGCACAAGTCGGCGAGGAACAAGTTTGCGCCTTTGAGTATGCAGACCAGCATCAGTTCTTTGCCCGCATAATCGCGCGAGATGTCCGCGCCTATCTCGGCAATCCGCGCCGCGAGCGCTTCTTGCGTAATCAGCACTTCGGCGATGTCTTCTTCCAGTTCCATGTGCATTTCTACTGTGTTTCCTTGTGTTCAGAAAGTGCGTTTTTACAGGCGGTGGTTGACTATTTCCACTCAACCGTGGCGGGCGGCTTGCTCGCTGTGTCCGGTGCAGTTATGTCAGAAACGGGCATACGGGGGCTCCGTCGTCAAGTCCGGTACTTGGGTGAAATGCTTGGCATTGAACGTTACCAATGTCGCGCTCCGCCCGACGGCGGGGGCGGTGATCAGAGCGTCCAGCAGTCCTAAATTGTGGTTGAGATGCAAGGCAACGTAATCGGTCAAAGCACGAACACAGTCTGCCTCATTGGGCCGGATGATTGGAAACAGTCGTGTCAAACCAAGGACACGGCGCAGATCGGCCTTATCCGAGCATCCGCGCACCAGTTCCATGACAACAAAACCAGGTGCGGAGGACTGCCGCGTCAGGCTGCCAAGCCATGCTTCGGCGGACGCAAGACTTCGCAGCACATCCACTAAAACGTCCGTATCTAAAATCTGCATCAGTCATGGCCCCGCGTTTCGGCTTCGCGTCGCAGCGCGCGGGCGTATTCCACGCTGTCGCCAATGTCTGTGCGATTCGCCCACATTCCGAGGATGCCTTCTTTTTTAAGCAAGGCGACCAGTTCCGCGCCGCCGCGTGGCTTGGGGGCGGGCAGGGCCTCCTCAATCAGCGACAGCAGGTAGTCTTCTACGGCAACGCCTTCCGCATCGGCTTGCGCCTGTGCGCGTACCTGCGTGTCCGGCGGCAGTTGGAGTGTGTAAATCATTGAGGTTGCCTCCGTGTCAAGTACGCGTCCGCAGATGTTTGCCAGCTATTTCCACTCGATTGGGGCGGGCAGATTGTTGTTCGCTTACTTTGGCTGAAGACCATGATACTCTTCAAGCAATCGCGTAACCATTTCTTCTTGTTCAAGGACTTCAGTGTGTGCTAACCAAGTAAGATGGTCATCAGTCTTCGTCTTGATCGCCTTAGCCTTCTTCGCCAACTGCTGTTTCTTCTGGTTAGCAGTTTGTCCATGCGTTGTAGTATGACGCTCACGCACCCATGCGGCGAGGTTCCGAAGGAGCGCATCCGTAGATTTACCTCTAAACGCCACCAGTAGACGCACACGCTCGTAGTCACGCTTGATAATACTAGGCTTGGTCCACTGGGTTACCCCTTGAATTAAGTTTACCTGACTGCGCAGCAACGCGATGATGGTACGGATTAGCTCCTGGTCGGGATCGCCTTTTTGTAGCTGCCATGCAAGCTGCCCCGGCATTTGGTGCATCAAGATAAGCGGATGTGGGTAGGCTTGAAAGCTAAATTGAAGCTCTTGTGAGGGATTTGCTTCAAGTTTGGCACGGCGTTCTTTAACACGATTTTCTATTTCCGGCAACAAGTTTTCTGGAAATGGCGAGGGCGCATTCGGATTGAGGGCTTGCCAAACTAGCCGACACTCGCTTTCCAACTTGTTCTTAAGATGCTTGTTGATGACTGCCCTGTTTTTGATGTTGGAACTGATAAGTTTAGTCTGCTTACGTTCCAGTCCTTTGATTGCCTTGCTCAATGTCTTATGTACCAACGCTGGCACATACTCCCCATCGGGCAGAGGCAGTGACCATGTTTCGCAAAGCCCTCTTGCTTCCCGTTGCAATGCACTAAACTCTTTAATCACTTCTTCTGGCAGCAAACTGACCGAGGCGGACGACCGATTTTTGACGATAACGACTTGGTTTGCTTTGACAGAGCCTGTGCTATCCCCCGGTTTCAAGATGTCCTGAACAGAAACATAGAGGTTGGACAGCGAGAGCGTGGAAGTAATTAAATAGCCTTTCGCAAGCGCGTCCCGCAAAGGAGCGAGAACGTCTGGCGGCGGAGGAGGAGGAGGCGGGGGTATGATGCCTTTGCCTAAGTTGCTCATAACGGCAGCAAAGTGATTTATAGACTCCGCAAGCAGCCCTTTATAGTATTCAATTGCTTCCCTAGCGTCAACTACCTTGTCATCTACTTCTGCGGAAACACGATTATCCCACCAATGCTCCCGAATGGCTTGGAATTGTGCCACGACTTCATGCGATTTGGGCGCTTCTACATGACAATACATCTCTTCATTCGTAGATTGCCCGGCGGCGGTGAGATTGGCGCTTGTGATGAAGATATGGCAGGTATCACCGCACCGGAAGAAGTAGGCTTTGGGGTGAAACAAGTGGCCCGGACGGTGTGGCGTGTAGCGCACCCGTAGATTGTCTGGAAGCTTGTCGGCGGCTTTATGTGCCGTCTGCACCGCGTTCATGTCGGTGGCATCGTCTAGGCCAAAGAGAATGTCGACGCGAGGCCGCTTTCCTTCCTGCTTCTCTATTCTTGCGGTCAGCGTGTTGATAGCCTTCGCGCTGAGATAGGCCGACGCAATAAAAACATCGTCTGCACTGTCAAGGTACGGCTCTATGGCACGACCGATGGGCGCTTGTGAATTGGTGTAGATGGAGACTTTCATGGCGCTTAGGTTTCCTCAGCAGTCAGTGATTTGTATTACTCCCACTCAATGGTCGCGGGTGGCTTGCTTGTCACATCTAAAACCACGCGGTTGATGCCGGGCACTTCATTGACGATGCGGCTGGAAATTCGTTCCAGCACTTCGTAAGGCAATCTTGCCCATTCGGCCGTCATCGCATCCTCGCTGGTCACGGCACGGATCACAATCGGGTACGCATAGGTGCGCTGGTCGCCCATGACGCCGACGCTTTTGGTGGGGATCAGCACGGCGAACGACTGCCAGACCTTGCGATATAATCCCGCGCGCTTGATCTCGTCAATGATGATCCAGTCGGACGAGCGCAGCAAGTCTAAGCGTTCCTTGGTCACCTCGCCCGTGATCCGAATGGCAAGGCCGGGGCCGGGAAACGGCTGCCGCCACACCAAATCGCTGGGCAGGCCGAGTTCTTCCGCGACTGCCCGCACTTCGTCCTTGAACAAAAAGCGCAGCGGCTCCACCAGCTTGAGGTTCATGTCTTCGGGCAGGCCGCCGACATTGTGGTGGGTTTTGATCTTGGCCGCGCTTTTTGTCCCCGATTCGATCACATCTGGGTACAACGTGCCCTGCGCGAGAAAAGTCGCATCGGTCAGCTTGCGCGATTCTTCCTCAAAGACACGCACAAACTCTTCGCCGATAATTTTACGCTTTTGTTCCGGGTCCAGCACGCCTTCCAAGCGGGTCAAAAAGCGTTCTTCGGCGTCGATTGTGATGAGGCGAATGTCTAGGGCGGCGGCGAACCGGCGCTGCACATCCTCGGCTTCGCCTTTGCGCAGCAGGCCATGGTTGACAAAGATGCAGGTTAATTGGTCGCCAATGGCCTTGTGCACCAGGGCAGCCACGGTACACGAGTCGATGCCCCCCGACAGGCCGCAAACCACATGCTGATCGCCCACCTGCGCCCGAATGAGGTCTACCTGCTGCGCGACAAATGATTCCATCGTCCACAAGCCCTGCGTCTGGCAGACTTGCGAAAGAAAGCCCCGAATGACTTCCGTGCCCCACGGCGTATGCACCACTTCCGGGTGGAACTGCACCGCGTAAAACTTACGGGCGGCGTCGTACATCGCCGCGACCGGGCAGCTTTCCGTGGACGCGGAGATTGTGAAGCCCGGCGGCGGCGCTTCCACGGTGTCGCCATGAGACATCCAGCAGACCAGCTCGGGGTTCAAACCTTCAAACATCACCGATGGGTCAAGGACATCTAATTGCGTCTTGCCGAACTCTTTGAGCGTTGCCGCGCTGACTTTGCCGCCCAAATCGTGGGCCATGGTCTGCATGCCGTAGCAGATGCCCAGAAGAGGCAGCCCCAGAGCATAGATGCCCTTGTCGATCTGCGGCGCACCGGGTTCATACACCGACGACGGCCCGCCGCTGAGGATTAATCCGTGCGGGTTGCGCGCTTTGATTGTTTCCAAGGGCGTGTCATACGGCAGGATCTCGCAGTACACATGGCACTCGCGCACGCGCCGAGCAATCAATTGCGTGTACTGCGCGCCAAAGTCCAGCACCAGCACCAGTTCATCGGGGGTGCCGGGGCCGTCCAGTTCCGCGCCGCGCGGGCCGTAGTTTGTCAGTATCGGCTGATCTTGATGCTGAGGTGTCAGCGACATGCTGTTGGTTCTTTCTCTTCTTTGGGATGCACGTTAAGCATCTGCGCGCTTGGTGCGGCTCTTGTAAACGGCGGTGACTGTCAGCACGGCGAGGCCCAGTGATGCATACAAAGACGACCAAGGCGTCGGGGCCATCTTGATGTCTTGCGTGTAATGCCCATCTGCATATTCCACACGGGGGCCAATGATGGGCGGACGCGGCGGTGACGGATTGAACGCAGGCACCGATACCGCTGCCAGCGTCCCAATCGCCAGGATTTGCCACTGACGTTTATTCATGTGCTCCTTTTGAATGGCTTGCTTTGCACTGCCGTCTAGTTTATCGTCCCTGCCCCACGCCCTGCGCCCGCTGCTGCGACTTGCCTTCCGTGCCGATTTGCGGCGCGACAATCAGCTCGGCATCCTGCATCTCTTTCAAGGTGTGCGCCCCGCACGACGCCATCGCTAGGCGCAATGCTCCAATCAGGTTCATGGTGCCGTCGTCTTTGTGGGCGGGGCCGAGCAGGATTTCTTCCAATGTGCCCATGACGGGCGTCTGAATGCGCGTGCCGCGCGGCAGGTCGGCGCTGCCCGACGACATGCCCCACGAATAGCCGCGCGCGGGCGCTTCTGCCGACGCGGCAATGGTGGAGCCGAGCATCAGGGCATCCGCGCCTGATGCGATGGCTTTGGCGATGTCGCCGCCTGTGCGCATGCCGCCGTCGGCGATCACCGGTACATAAGTCCCCGTGCGCTCCTGATACATGTCGCGGGCGAGAGCGCAGTCCGCAATCGCGGTCACCTGCGGCACGCCCAGACCCAGCACGCGCCGCGTCGTGCAGATCGCGCCCGGCCCGACGCCCACCAGCACAGCCGCCGCGCCCGCTTCCATCAGTTCCAAGGCCCCCTGCGTGGTGACACAATTGCCGACAATGACGGGGACAGGGGAATTGCGGCAGAACTCGGTCATGTCCAGCCCGGCCTCGCGGCTGCTGTCATAGCGGGCCGTAGCGACCTGGCTGGCGACTACAAACACATCCGCCCCGGCTGCAATGGCCGCCGAAGCAATGCGCTCTGCGGTAGGCGGCGTGGCCGAAATCGCGCAAAACCCGTGGGCGTCTTTGATTTCGCGCACCCGTCGCGCCATCAGGTCGTCCTTGAGGGGGGCGCTGTACAGGTGCTGAATGGTCTGGATGATGCCCTCGCCCGGCGCATCGGCGATCTGCTGCAAAACGGCGTCGGCATCGTCATAACGCGACTGCAAGCCATCCCCGTTTAAGACAGCGAAGCCGCCGAGACGGCTCATCTCGGCGGCAAGGCACGGGTGAACAGCGGCATCCAGGGCCGCCGCAATGATCGGTATCCGGAAACGGTGTTTGCCCAGTTGCCACCCGGTGTCCACGTCGCGCGGGTCCACGGCCAAAGCGGACGGCACCAGGGCCACTTCATCAAAACCATACGCCCGCCGCGCCTGTTTCTTTCCCCCCAACGTAATCGTTTGCTGCATCCGCTTCCCCCGCTTTTCGGGAAAGTATACCCGGTGGGAGGGCCGGGCTGTCAAGAAGGAAGGACAGGCGCGTTCTTTTGCCCCGCCTGCGCGGTGACCGAGGCGGCGCGGTGATGCAAAGCCGTTTCGCCGTCATTGTTTTCCCCTGGCAAGCGCAGACCAACGACGGAAGAAATTGTTCCGTCGTCAGTACAGGCTCGCAATGCGAGTGGTACAGGCTCGCAATGCGAGTGCAAAGCCCTGGGTACGCCGTTGACACACGCAGACGCCGCGCTCGCAGCGGGCTTGCCCTGCCTTCGCGAAGACAGGGACAATAAGAATTTAATCCGCAATTGGGATGCAAATCAACGAATGGGTTTCGGCTTCGGTCACGTGCAAGGCGCGCTGGTCCGGGGTAAAGCACAGGGGGGCCGGGTTTCGCGTGCCGACCGGCCAGCGCGCGACAACATCGCCCCCCAGCGAAACTTTGGCAATGATGCCGTCGCCAAAAACAGCGGCGCAGATAAAAACGTCCCGGCCAAAACGCAGGCCGTCCGGGCCGCCTGCGCCGGCGGCCAGGGCAAACGGGCGCATCATGCCCGAAGCTAACTTTATGGCGTCGATGTGTCCCAGCGGGGAAATTGCGACAGACAATGCATGCAGGTGACAGACACTGCCGTTCAGAGGGGCGGTGCGGGCTGGTCATAAACCTTACATCCCGTCGGAGTTCTGTCCGGCTTAATGGTCGCCCGCAAGCATTTCAAGCGCGGTTTAGTGTTTGCCCACAGGCAGCACGTGCGTCATACACGGCGGTACGCCCGCAGGCACAGCGGGAACAAGGCGACCCACAAAGGCAGCAGGCGCCTTTCTATTCTGGCGAAGTACTGCGCGTGGATAAAAGCATCCCCCTCACGCGTGCCGGGAACAGGTGTCAGCGCAACCGGGCCATCTTTATCCTCAACCAGAATGCCGCTTAGATTCAGCAGGAACAAGATTGTGCTGAGTGTCATGCCAACAAGTGGCGAAATTCTCATGGAAACAGAACGCTGCTTCCCCTGAAGGTGAGTGCAAGAAACGGACTGGTGGTCGCCGTCGGCACAATCCAGCCCCTGTCAGTCAAAGCCTGCTTGAGTTCTTTGACGACGGCATTCCGTTTTGCAAGTGTCGCGCCAAAAGGCACCAGATCGTTGTTATGCAGGTTGACGCCGTCAGCGCCCCGTGCATCCAGCTTGCGCACGCGCGGCGTAGTAGGGAAAGTATTGCGCACGCGCGGCGTAGTAGGGAAAGTATTGCGCACCCGCTCTCCAAAGGCGTCTGAACCAGCGCGGCCCACTGCCCACAGGCCAAACATCAACTTGCCTGATTTTTGGGATGTATAATCGCTCATCGCGGCCACGCGCTCCTTGGCGAAGCAGAATAATAGGGGGCTGTTTCGGGGGGCACATCTTCTTTATCCTGCGCGGCAATTATGCGCGTAAGCAAGGAGCATGCATTGAAAACTTTCTGGAGTGATGCTGGAAGTATACGGAGGCGGGGAGCTGGCCCAGGCTAAACGGCCAGGGCATACGTCAGCGACTGCGCCCGCGTGGCGAGGGAGTCACTCAGGAACTTGCGGGGGACATCCTGGAGCGCGCCCACGCCAAAGCGCCGCCAGTAGTCCACAACCGTCATGCCAACGACGGCATCGTCCGAATCACGCAGCAGGATAAAGCCATCAGGAGTTTCCTCCCTAAATGCCTCACGGTCACGCAGGGAAGCGAGGCGCAGGTACAGCACATCATTGCCCAGGTCATAGTGGTACCTTATGCCGTTGTCGAGTGTGCCTTCTCTGGTGTCCATTCCTGAGCGGCTTCCTTTATATTTCTTGTGAGATGAGCTGTTTAGACGATGCCAAGCGGCACGTCAACAACGGCGGCCACGAGGATACCGGCGCGCGGCCTTGTTCCGAACCAAGGGAGAGGCGGGCAGCGGCAACGTGGTGAAAGCGGTGCATTATATGCGCACGGTGCGGCTCCATCTCCGGGTGGCCGCGCAAAATATGCCCATGCCAAATATGGTCAGCCAGGGCAAACGTCCGACCAAGTGGGTTTGTTGGAATACCATCAGGCACTGCTGGGATTTATGATGCTCAAAGTGTCTTCTGGCAAGCGGCGACGCTTCTACCGCCCGGCCCTGCCTGAAGTTGATCCTTTTTACGAAGATACGAAGAGAAGCTACCGTGTGTAGGCGAGGTTTCACAAACAACAAGGGCCGCCTTTGCTAAAAGGCGGCCCTTGTCTGCGTTCTACACAGGCAGGTAAAGGTTTGCTGTCCTGCGCGGGTGTGTCCTCACGCGCGCAGTAAAAGGCGCGATGCGCCCTACCAGCCCCTGTTCGCCATCAGCTCTTCTTTGGGCAGGGTGCTGATGTTGATGCCCACCATCGGCTCGCCAATGTCGTTGGACACTTCGGCCAAGATGTCGGGGTTATCAAAGTGCGTGGCGGCGTCCACGATAGCTTTGGCACGGCGCTTGGGGTCGCCGGACTTGAAGATGCCTGAACCCACAAACACGGCTTCGGCTCCCAGTTGACGCATTAAAGCCGCGTCGGCAGGCGTGGCAATGCCGCCCGCCGAAAAGTTCGGCACGGGCAGCTTGCCTGTCCGGTGCAGTTCGACCACAAGCTCATAGGGCGCGCCCAGGTTTTTGGCTTCGGTCATCAGCTCTTCAAACGGCATAGCCTGGATGCGTCGCACGCCGCCCAGCACTGTGCGCATATGACGCACGGCTTCCACCACGTTGCCGCTGCCCGCTTCTCCCTTGGTACGGATCATGGCCGCGCCTTCGCCGATACGCCGCAGCGCCTCGCCCAGATCGCGGCAGCCGCAGACAAACGGCACCTTGAAATCGTGCTTGTTGATGTGAAAAGCATCGTCAGCCGGGGTAAGCACTTCACTTTCGTCAATAAAGTCCACGCCCAATGCCTGCAAAATCTGCGCTTCGGCAAAGTGCCCGATGCGCGCTTTTGCCATAACCGGAATAGTCACGGCATCCATGATACCCTTGATCATCTTCGGGTCAGACATGCGCGCCACGCCGCCGTCTTTGCGGATGTCAGCGGGGACACGCTCTAGCGCCATCACGGCGGTCGCGCCCGCTTCTTCGGCGATAATGGCCTGCTCCGGGTTGATTACGTCCATGATGACGCCGCCCTTGAGCATTTCAGCCAGCCCTACTTTGGTTCGCCAGGTTGATTTCTGTTCATCTGCCATTGCTGCACCTCGTTCTCAAACGTTAACGAGTATAGATTGTACCCCACGCCACGCGCGGCTTGCAACAAAACCGAGGCAGGAAGATTGCAAAGCGAAGCGCAAGGTAAAAGTTCTATTCGCGGCTTTGCATGGTATCCTTTACGCTTTTAAAGTCCGCCATTCAGCAAACTATGCAATGGCTTGTTTCTCTTATCACATAACAAAATGCACATTTTTCCCCTGCACATCACTCTGACAATCGCCGTTTTTTTGCTGACGCTCGCTTTGATCTTAGTCCGTCCGCGCGGCATGAACGAAGCCTGGGCCACCGTGATTGGCGGCGGCCTGATGCTGCTGCTGGGCCTGGAAACGCCTGAGCAGGCATGGCGCACGACTGTTCAGGGCGACGATGTGCTGCTGTTTCTGCTCGCCCTGATGCTGCTGTCGGCCCTGCTGGACAAGTCCGGCTTTTTTGAGTGGGCGGCGATCTTGTCCGCGCGCGCCGCGAAGGGCAGCGGGCGCACCCTCTACCGCAACGTGTTTATTTTGGGAGCGAGCATTACCACCCTGCTTTCGCTGGACACGACGGCGATTATCCTCACGCCTGTTGTGCTGGCGTTTGTGCAGCGGCTTAAATTGACCCCGTTGCCGTTTCTGCTGGCTTGTGCGTTTGTCGCCAATACGGGGTCGCTGCTGCTGCCCGTGTCCAACTTGACCAATCTTTTGTTTCAAAGCGCGTTTCACCTCAAGTTCGGCCCGTTTGCTTTGCGCATGGCGCTGCCTCAAGTGGGGGCCGTGCTTGTCAATTATCTTGTCTTCCAGCGGCTGTTTCGGGCGGACCTGCCGGATCAGTTTGACCAGGATCAACTGCCCGCACCGGAGAGCGTCCTGCCCGACCTGCCCTATTTTCGGGGGGCGGTCGTCGTCCTGGTTTGCGTTCTGGTCGGCTACTTCGTGGGGTCGCTGCGCGGGGTGCAGCCTTACGTTATCGCGCTTTCCGGGTGCGCCATTCTGCTCTTCTGGGGATTGGTGCGGCATCAGGTCAAGTGGGACATCTTTCGGCAAGTGTCTTGGCCCCTGTTCCCGTTTGTCGTCGGCTTGTTCGTGGTTATTCAGGGCGTGGAAAATCTGGGGCTGGCATCCTATGCGGCCCACGGGCTGGCGGCGGTTGGGCCGCGGCCTTTTGTCGTGATATTGACGACGGCGTTTGGGGCGGGGCTGGGCGCAAATGTTGTCAACAACATTCCGATGGCTTTGTTATCAATCCCCGTGCTGCGTCAGGCCCACGCCGCGCAGCCCGCCCTGTACGGGTCGCTGCTGGGCTGCAACATTGGGCCAAACCTGACGCTGGCTGGTTCATTGGCGACGATGCTGGTCATTACGACCGCCCGCAAAAAGGGCGAAGACGTGAGCGCGGGGCAGTTTCTGCGCACGGGATTATGGGCGACGCCGCTCGTGCTTTTGGCCGCGTCCCTGCTGCTCTGGCTTTCCCTCGTCGTGTTTCACTGATCCATCCAAGAATAGCTTATCTTTTCGGCAAGTTCTGCGTAAGAATGGGTAAAGGCAAGTTCCGGGCGCGAACCTCTGGGATAGGATCATTTCACGATGACGAGCATTGCGATTACGCACGCGCCGGGAGAAGTCACAGACGAGGTCCTGGCGGACGCCGCGCGGGACGGTCAGCGCGAGGCATGCACGCTCTTGGTGGATCCGTTACCGCGATGTTGCCTTTGCGTATGCGTTCGCTCGCCTGCGCAGCCGCGAGGAAGCGGAAGACCTGGTGCAGGAAACCTTTGTGCGCGCCTATGCCGCCCTCCCCCGCTTCCGGCGGGAAGGCTGCCGGGGGGCGTGGGTGATGCGCATTCTGCGCAATTTGTGCCACGACACCCTGCGGCGCAGGCGAGACCACCCCATGGAGCCGATCCCCGATGAATGGCTGGATGCCGCCCCCACCCCGGAAGCAAGGGCGCTTGCGGGCGAAAGGCGGCAGCAGCTGCGCGCGGCGGTAGAGGCCCTGCCGGACAAGTACCGGCTGGTTCTGCTGATGCACTACGGGTCGAGGCAAAAGTGCCGCGAAGTCGCCCTGGCCCTGGAACTGCCCGAAAGCACAGTCAAGGGAAGGCTGGTCAGCGCCCTGCGCCTGATGCGACGGCGGCTGGATTGGGAGGGATTGCCATGAAGATGTTGTGCATTTGGCGGCAGCGGGAGTTCGCGCGCTTTTTGGAGGGGAGCGCGCTGCCTGGGGGAACACCGCTGGCGCGTCACCTGGCGCGATGCGGGAAATGCCGCGCCGAATGGGAACAATTGCGCCGCCTTTCGTCCTTGCTGCCTGAAGCTGTCACGGCTCCGACGGCCTCCGGCGCGCTGGTTTCGGCGATGTGGACACGCATTGAGGAAGCGGAGAAACGGGAAAGAACACAGACATGGAACTGGCGTTACGCCCTGCCCGCAGTTGTCCTCGCGCTCTTCGCGCTGGCGGTGGGAGTGGCATTGCCGCCGAAGCAGGCGGCTTCCCCTGCCGTGACCGTTTCGCAGGCACAGCCTGCAAAAGCGGCGCTTGCAAGTTCGCCTTTGCCGGAAAAGGCGCTCCCCGCAAGGAACGCCAGCGCTCAGGCAGGCGCTGGCGGGGCCGATGTTTCTTGGCAAGCGGCATCATCCGACGCGCCCCCAACACGGGCCATTTCAGAAACCATCCGTGAGCGCGGCAAACGCTCCACAATTTCCTGGAGGGCGCAGTCCCGGCACGGCGTCTCTAATCGCGCCATGAGCCAGGGCGCAAAACTTCTGACAGCCGCCGCGCCGTGGCTCCCGCGTCCCGCCTACGTCAAATTCGTTTCGCCTGCCGTCCACTCTGACACCGACATGGTTCGGGCTGCCGACTATGGGGAATACAATGACGGCTCACAATCCGGGGCTACTGGCGCGCAGGCAGACACCCAAAGTGACGGCCCAAACGCCGCGTTCACGGCGGGCCATGACGGCGGTTGCGCCCGCTTCTTCGGCGATAATGGCCTGCTCCGGGTTGATTACGTCCATGATGACGCCGCCTTTGAGCATTTCAGCCAGCCCTACTTTGGTGCGCCAAGTTGATTTCTGTTCGTCTGCCATTGCTGCTGTGCCCCGTTCTGGAATAGGTTGTTACCCTTATTGTACCCGAACGGGGCCGTGTGCCCAACGTCCGCAGGGGCCTACTTTGCCCCGGTCAACTCCGCAATCTTGGCGCGCGCCGCCGCGAGCGAGCCGTTGACCACATCGTCGCCCCCCGCAGTGCCGTTGACATGGATAAACTCTACATCTGTCAGACCCATTATGCCGAGCACGTTGCGCATCAGCGGGTCTTGCACGTTGTAGGCTTCGCGCGCCTCGCCCGGCCCGTAGCCGCCGCCGCCGCGCGCCGTGACCACAATCGCCTTTTTGTCCTTGAGCAGGCCTTGGTAGTTTGCGGGGTTGAATGTCTCTCCCGCGCGCACCACCTGGTCAATATAGGACTTAAAGACGGCGGGCACGCTGAAGTTGTACATGGGAATGCCGAACACATAGGTGTTGGCGGCGCGCAGCTCGGCAATCATCTCGTCGGACAGCGCGAGCACGGCCTTTTGCGCATCGGTGCGGCTCTCGGCGGGTGTGTACATGGCACCGATAAACTCTTCGGTGACATAGGGCACATCTTGGTGGCCGACATCACGGGTGGTCACGGTGGCGGACGGGTCGGCGGCCTGCATTGCGGCCACCAGCTCGCCGGAAACGATGCGGGAGTGCGATGCTGCGCCGCGGGCGCTGGCGTCTACATGGAGAATGTGTGTCATTGCGTATTCTTTCTGTCTGCGTGATGTGTCTGCGTAACCTGTGAAAGTTGTTTGTTGATAATCGTCGGTGCTGCAAATAGGTTCCTAGCCGTGCGCGGCGAGGGCGGGCGCGCGGCGCAGGGCGGGGGCAACGCCGCTGCCGATCAGCTCAATGGCGCGCATCAGCTTGGCATGAGGCAGGCTCGCATTGTCCATTTGGAAGGTGACGCGGGAAATGCCACCCAGCGCCTGGCTGTGCCGGACAATCTTTTCCGCCACTTCATCGGGGCTGCCGACCAGCAAAGCCCCCTGCGGCCCGCGTAAAGCGTCAAACTGGGCGCGGGTCACGGGCGGCCATCCTCGCTCTTTGCCGATCTTGGTAAAGGTTTGGGCGTAGCCGGGGAAGAAATCATCAGCGGCCTGGGGTGTGGTTTCCGCCACGTAGCCCAGCGAGTGCAGGCCGACTTGCAGCCGTTCGGGAGCGTGTCCCGCGCGCCGCCCCGCTTCGCGGTACAGGTCAACCAGCGGACGAAAACGATGTGTTTCCCCGCCGATAATTGCCACCATCAGCGGCAGCCCCAATGCGCCTGCCCGTGCGAACGAGGCGGGCGTGCCGCCCACTCCCACCCATATCGGCAGCGGGTTTTGCAGGGGCCGGGGATAAATGCCCTGGCCGGTCAGGGCGGGGCGAAACTTGCCCGACCAGTGGACGTGCTCGTTATCACGGATATTGAGAAGCAAATCAAGTTTCTCTGCAAAGAGCGCGTCATAGTCTTCAAAGGGCAGGCCGAACAGCGGAAACGACTCGGTGAACGAGCCGCGCCCGACCACCATTTCGGCCCGTCCCTGCGAAAGCAGGTCCAGGGTGGCGAAGTTCTGGAACACGCGCACGGGATCAGCCGCGCTCAGCACGGTCACGGCGCTGGTCAAGCGGATATGCTGCGTGCGCGCCGCCGCCGCCGCCAAAATCACGGCGGGGGCGGAGTCCAGAAACTCCGGGCGATGGTGCTCCCCCACCCCGAACACGTCCAGCCCCACCCGGTCGGCATGCTCTATGCGCTCAATCAACTGACGCATGGAACCCGAGGCGCTCACTGGCATACTTGTTCGATCGTCCCGGTAGGCCGTTGCGAAACTGTCAATGCCGACCTGCATTTATGCCGTCGCTTTCGCCGCGAACACGCCTGCGAATGCCGGGCGGACGCTGTAAAACACCACCAGCCACAAGATCAGCGCCACGATTCCGGGCGGCAGGCCCTGCGGAGCCATCAGCGAGTGATACAGGAGAATGTTCACAATGACGGGGCCAAGCAGCACCAATGCCAGCGGCACAAAGTGGTTTGCCAGCAGCAGCGCCCCGCCCACTGTTTGCAGCAACAGAACCGGCACCATGTAGTGCGTTTGAGACAGCAGGCCCAGATACTGCGCCGCCAGGCCGGGAGGCGGGGGCGGCTGATGGATAAAGTGCAGGAACCCATTCAGGCCAAAAACAACAAACATCAGGCCAAGCAGGCTGCGCGCGACAAGGGGAACAACTTTCATAGCAGTTCTTTCATCAACCCTGGAAGGCCAGGGCGGGGTAGTCGGTGTAGCCTTTGGCATCGCCGCCGTACATGGTGGCTTGGTCGGGTGTGTTCAGCGGGGCGTCCTCGGTATAGCGTTTGACCAGGTCGGGGTTCGCGATGAACGGTGTGCCGAACGAGATCAAATCCGCCGCCCCCGAAGCGATCGCCGCATTGCCGGTTTCTTTGCTGTAGCCCCCATTGAGCATGAATACTCCGCCGAACGCCTGGCGCAGCAAAGGCGCGACCGGCTCCGCGCCGGCTTTCGCCATCATGTGGTCGCTATTGACCGGCTCGATCACATGCAGGTAGCCGATGCTCAATTCGCTCAGCGCGCGGGCGGCATAGGTGAATGTCGCGGCGGGGTCGCTGTCGTGCATATCGTTGAAATCGGCCAGGGGCGACAAGCGGACACCGACCCGCGCCGCGCCCCAAACACCAATCACGGCTTCGGTTAGCTCCAGCAGCAGGCGGGCGCGGTTTTCCACTGCCCCGCCATAAGCATCCGTGCGCTGGTTGGTGCCGTCCCGCAAAAACTGGTCCGGCAAGTAGCCGTTCGCGCCATGCACCTCCACGCCGTCGAACCCCGCCGCCTTTGCGTGCCATGCGCCGTCCGCGAACTGCTGCACGATGCCCGGAATCTCGGACAGTTCCAGGGCGCGCGGGGTCAGGTACTCTTCACCGGCAAAGGTGCGGCCTGCCGCCTTGATTGCCGATGGCCCGACCGGCAGCGCGCCGGTTTCCGGCAGGGAAGTCATGGACACCCGCCCGACATGCCACAGCTGGAGGAAGATATGCCCGCCCTGCGCGTGGACCGCGTCGGTGACCGCGCGCCACCCGGACACCTGGGCCTCGGAAAAGACACCCGGCGTCTTGGGGTAGCCTTTGGCCTGAGCCGAGACCTGCGACGCTTCGCTGATAATCAGCCCCGCTGTGGCGCGCTGGGCATAATAAGCCGCCGCAAGGTCCGTGGGCGCATCGTCCTCTCCGGCCCGGCTGCGCGTCATCGGGGCCATCACAATCCGGTTCGGCAGCGAAAGCGGCCCCAAGGCCAGCGGCGAGAAAAGATCGGCATTCATTTATTTTTGTCCTTTGGAAACAGTATCTTTATTGATCCCAGGGGTACCACTCATCGACACCTGTCGATTCAGGCACCTATGGAGAGAGTATGACCGATGACACTTTAATTTGTCAAGTGCATAATAAAATTATTTATCTAGAATATTAGAGCTAATAGTATTCCGCTGGACTTAATATACTGATGTTCTTCCCGCAGTCAGGTACAATAACCCAGGTGCAGCGCGGAGCAAACGCCCTCGGCACAAGAAACAAGCCTACTCAGGCGGGAAGTGACCCATGCAGGACGACAACCCCAACACCGAAACAAGCGCCTGCGATGCGGCGACGACATTCGTACGCGGCGCCCTGCTGCTCCAGGAAAAGTGGGTGATGATTATCGTCCACAGCCTGCTGATGGGGCCGACCGGCTTCAGCGAGCTGATGCGCCGGGGCAATATCAACACGACCACATTGAGCCAGCGGCTCAACCTGTTGGAACACGCGGGGCTGCTAATTAAGACCATCCACTCCACCATGCCCCCCCGCACCAGCTACACGCTCACCGAAGCCGGCCTCGCGCTGAAGCCTGTCTTGGACGCCATTGCGCAGTGGAGCGGCGCTTATCTGCCCGTCTTGGATCCATGCCAATGCTGCCCTAGCGAAGAAGCGCCTTTGGACACCAAAGCCACCTGAGAGTTCTCAGATGTAGGTTTGCGGGATGGAGATTAATGGTGGCAACCTACGTGGTTGAGGTGCAACGGCCTTGTTGCCAACGGCTTGCGCACGCTTTTCCACGGCAGAGCAACGACGGAACAAATTGTTCCGTCGTTGGTGCGCGCTTGACACGCCAGGGAATTGCCCAAACAACGAGCGGGGAAGTCCGTGCTTAAAGCAGATGCTCTAAGCCGTAAATCAGTTCACCATCGCCGGATTGCAATGCGGGCGCGTGACGCACGGCGAGCAGCACGCCGGGCATGAATGATTTGCGGTCCAGCGAGTCGTGGCGCAAAGTCAAGGTCTGGCCTTCCCCGCCGAAGATGACCATCTGCGAGGCCACAAAGCCGGGCAGGCGGACACTGTGGACAGGCACATCGCCCGCGCCTTTGCCGCCGCGCGCGCCCGCGATTTTTTCAAAGGCATCAGGCGGCAGCGCTGTGGGAACGGCCTGGGCACGGCCCTGGGCAATCATTTCGGCTGTCTTGGCGGCAGTGCCGCTTGGGGCGTCTAATTTGCGCTCGTGATGCATTTCGATAATCTCGGCATCGGGGAGATACCGCGCGGCTAGACCGGCAAAGCGCATCATCAAAATCGCCCCGATGGCGAAGTTTGGGGCGACCAAAGCCCCAGTGTGAGAAGTGCGGCACCAGTCTCGTATCTGGGCGATGTCGTCCGGGCCCAGCCCGGTTGTGCCGACAACAGGAACGACTTTGTGGGCAAGGGCCGTTTGGATGTTGCCCATGACGGCTTCGGGAACGGTGAAGTCGACCAGGGCAATGGGGCGAGTTAGGGCGAGCAGGGCAGCCAAGTCGTCGCCTGTTTCTATTTGTCCCACAAGGCGCAGGTCGGGGGCGTGAGAAACGGCTTCCACCACTTCGCGCCCCATGCGTCCCTGTGCCCCGGCGACGACAACCGAGATTGCTTGCTCCCCAGTCGGTGTCACGATTTTTTCGGCCCCACGGTCGCCATAGCAAACTGGTCTGCGCCGAAGAGGTGCTGGGCAACCCGATCAATATCTTCCAATGTGACAGCCGTGATCTTTTGCTGGATTTCGTCGATGGGAAGGACGCGATCATACGTGAGCTCGTTGCGGCCCATGCGCATCATGCGGGAATTCATGCTTTCCTGTCCCATGACAATGCTGCCCCGAAACTGGTTTTTAGCCCGTTCCAATTCCTTGGCTGTGATATTGTTCTTGCAGATATTGGCGAACTCGGTCTTGATTAACTCGATCACCTGCTCGGATGTTTGCGGGCTGGTTCCGGCGTACACGGCGAAGTAGCCGCCTTCGCGGAACGACTGCGAGTACGACCCGACGGAATAAGCCAGGCCGCGCTTTTCCCGGATCTCCTGGAACAGCCGCGAGCTCATCGACCCGCCCAGAACGGTATCCAGCAGGGACAGGGGGTATTTGTCGTCGCTAGCCTGCGGGAAACCCTGCGTACCGACAACCAGGTTGATCTGCTCGATGGCTTTTTCGATATAGGCCGTACCGGGCGTGGCCTGCGGATTAGTATCGGGGGCGCGCCAGTCGGCCTTGCTGCCGGTCAGGTGGCTGAAGCGTTCGCGCACCATAGCGACAATCTCGTCATGGTTGAGGTTGCCCGCCGCCGTGATGACAATGGTATCAGGGGTGTAGCGCGTGTCCATGTAGCCTTTGAGGTCCGCCTGGCGAAAAGACGACACGGTTTCAGGCGTCCCAATCACACTTTTGCCCAGAACGTGCGCGGGCCACAGGGTTTCGGCGAATAGGTCATGGACAAGATCGTCGGGTTCATCGTCGCGGCGCTTGATTTCTTCCAGGATGACGTTTTCTTCGCGCGCCAGCTCATCGGGCTCAATGGCGGAATGGTGGAACATATCGGACAAGACATCGACGGCAAGCGGCACATGCTCGGACAAAACGCGCACGTAATAGCAGGTCATTTCCTTGGACGTGAAGGCGTTGATGTCTCCCCCGACGCTGTCGATGTCGTCGGCAATCTGCTGGGCTGTGCGCCGCTCCGTGCCTTTGAAAAGCATATGCTCGATCACGTGGGAGATGCCCCGGTGTGGGTCGGATTCGTCGCGCGCGCCGACGCCGACCCAGACACCCAAAGCGACGGACTGGACATAGGTAATGTTTTCGGTCACAATCCGCACGCCATTGGGCAGAACTTCGCGTTGTATCATAATAGGAGAGCTTTCAGTGAGAGTTGAGGTGGGGATAAGTGTGGAGTTGGGCCTATTATACCCAGCGCGCGGCAAAAACAAAGCCCGGACGCCGCGCATCCGGGTCTGGCAAGCGTTAGGACAAGTTGTACAAAGTCTAATTCTTTGCTGAAGGCATGCTGTTGGTCAGGGCATCCCGCGCGGGCGGCGCATCTTTGCCCTGTCGCCAGAACTCGCGCAATTGCTGTGTCCATGCCTCTGCCGCCGCCTTATCAGGGAACGCCGAGCGCGGGATCACCATGCCGCCTGCGCCTTTTGTCAGCACGTACACATCCCCAAACTGCAGGCGCATGGCAGACACGTCCGGCCAATGGTAGATTTTCCGGCCCTCGGGGGTCACGTCGCAGAGCAGGTCGGGGCGTGCGATTGTCTCGCAGGGTCGTCCCTCGGCAAACCGGGCAAAGCGCTGCGTCAGTGTCTTTTGGGTCGCCCACGCCACGGTCAGCACGGTGCCCACTGCGGCGACAACCACGGCCCACACAATGGCAGCGGCAGGTGGCAGATGCATCACTGTCCAAATGCCCGCCGCCAGAACATAAGGGACAAAGATGCTGAGCAGGGCAAGCGGTTGGCGCGGCAAAAAGACCACTTGCGAACGCATTAAGTCGGCCCTGGTGGTGACATACGAGACGTGCAACGCCCCCGGCACGTCTTCCAGTTCGGGGGCCGGGGCAGGCATTGGCTCGGACGTTGTACTCATACTTGGGCGCGGGGGCCAGACAGCATTATTGACTGCCGTGTCTGTCTTCTGTGCAGTGGCAGGATAAGGGTCGGCCCGGAACGCACGCGCCTGCGCTTCAAACGCCTGTGACTGCTGCGGGGTGGCGAACGCGCGGCGCGGCACAATCAGCGCGGTTGTAGGGGTCAGATACAGAAACACGCAGTCACGGTCGGAGTCGATGTCGGGAATGTCGCTCCAAGCACGCCGCACTTGCTCCTGCGCGGTGACGACTTGGACGCCCTCCGGCCCTATGCGCATCTGCTTTGGCTGACTGAGAACAGCAGCGCTCGGGGCTTGGCGCATGGCGAGGAAGCGCGGCCCGAAAAGCAGGTATACCAGGAACAAGCTGAATATCAAGAAGTTAAGCAGCAGATGCTGGTGATGATGGAGCACAAATCCCCACACATGCGGCCCAAACGCCAGCAGGTAACGCAGCCCGTAAGCGATGCGGACAATCAGCAGCAACTGCACAAGCCATAGCACCGCCAGCAGGCCGCTAATGAACAGGTTCAGAGTTCCCCATTTTGTTCCATGCCGCGCATGGAAGCGCCGGAAGGCTGACAGGTCATCAGGCGTCAGTGTATAGGTGACTTCCATCGCAGGTACATAGTCCTTTCGGGGGAGAAAGCATGAAAAACGGCAGCAGTGAATAGTTCACTGCTGCCGTTGTGTTTCCCCGCTTGATGGCTCGCCCATCGCTAAATCAGCGGCGCGGACGGAAGCGAGCGCGGGGGGCTTCGTCATCCGGCTGCGCGACCGGCGCGGGGGACGCGTCTTCGACAGCGGGCTGAGGCTCGCGCGCGCCTTCGGTCGGCGCGGGGCTGCGGTCGCCGTTGCCGAATGAAGGACGGGGGCCGCGATCTCGGTCGCCGCCACCCCCGCCACGCGGGCCGCGGTCGCCGCCACGGTCATTGCCGCGCGGGCCACGGTCGCCGCCGCCCGGACGGGGCGGGCGGCCCGGTTCGGGATTGGCGGGATCAAAGGGCTGATCCAGGCCGCGCGCGGTCAGGTTGACCCGTCCCTGCGCGTCCACTTCGGTGACCCGGACACGTATCTTATCGCCCATCTTGACTACGTCTTCGGGCTTGCCGATGCGCTCGTCGCTGTCTACAAGCTGGGACACATGGACAAGGCCGTCTTTACCGGGCAGAATTTCCACAAACGCGCCGAACTGCAAAAAGCGCACGACAGTGCCTTCGTAGATGTCGCCAGGCTTGAGCGTGCGGGTCATATCTTCGATCATCTTGCGGGCCGCGTCGCCGCCCACGCCGTCCACGGCGGCGATATAAACGGTGCCGTCCTGCTCGATGTCGATCTTGGCCCCGGTGTCGGCGGTGATCTTCTTGATGGTCTTGCCGCCCGGCCCGATCACTGTCCCGATTTGTTCGGGTTCAATATGCAGCGTGAAGATGCGCGGCGCGTACTGGGACAGTTCTTCGCGGGGTGCGGCAATGGCCTCGGTCATCTTGCCTAATATGAACAAGCGCGCATCACGCGCCTGCTGGAAAGCCCGCACAAACACTTCGCGAGGCACGCCGCCGATCTTGGTATCAAGCTGCAAGGCAGTGATGCCCTCGGTTGTCCCAGCGACTTTGAAGTCCATGTCGCCTGAAAAGTCCTCCATGCCCTGAATGTCGGTCAGCACGGCGTACTTGCGGCCCTGCCCGCCTTCGCCGCTGCCTTCCGGCCCTTCAATCAGGCCCATGGCGATGCCCGCGACAGGGGCTTTGATCGGCACGCCCGCGTCCATCAACGCTAACGTTGACCCGCACGTGGACGCCATCGATGTGGACCCGTTGGATTCCAGCACTTCGCTGGTGAGCAGCATGGTGTACGGGAACGCTTCGCGCGAGGGGATGACGGCGGACAAGGCACGCTCGGCCAATGCCCCATGCCCGATCTCACGACGTCCCGGCCCGCGCATCGGGCGCGCTTCCCCCACCGAATACGGGGGGAAGTTGTAAAAGTGCATGTAGTACTTTTCGGTGTCTTCTTCTAACGTATCCACCATCTGCGAGTCGCTGCCCGAGCCAAGCACTAATGTGGTCAAGACTTGCGTCTGGCCCCGCGTGAACAAACCCGTGCCGTGGACGCGCGGCAGCAGACCGACTTCGCAGTCGATCTGACGGATGTCGGTTGTGCCGCGCCCGTCGGGACGCTTGCCTTCGGAGAGGATCAAGTCGCGCAGTTGCTCTTTGACCACTTTGTCGGCGGCTTCTTTGATGTCGCCCATATTGTCGGGAAACTCGTCTTTAAGCTGGGCGGCGACTTCATCGATCAATAAATTGACGCCTGCTTCGCGCGACGCCTTGTCCGGCTCCTGCAAGCCTGACCGAAGCTTAGCGGCGAACCGCTCGCGCACAACGCCCAAAATCTGCTCGTTGGCATGGTGGAGCGGCACTTCGGTCTTGACGATGTTGAGCTTTGCGGCCAGCTCGTTTTGCAACGCGCACAGCTTTTTGCACGCTTCATGCGCGAAGTCCATGGCGGACAGCATAACTTCTTCGGTGACTTCGGATGCGCCCGCTTCCACCATGGCAATGGATTCGTCGGTTGCGGCCACAATCAAGTCCAGCGGGCTGGATTGCTGCTGCTCAAACGTGGGATTGAGGATAAAACCGCCATCGTCGCTAAGGCCAACGCGCACGCAGCCCAGTGGCCCCGCAAAGGGGATGTTGGAAACAGTCAGGGCCGCCGACGCCGCCGTCACGGCCAGCACGTCTGGCGAGAACTCGGGCTGATAGGACATCGGCATGGCGATGACCTGCACTTCGTTGCGCATGCCATACGGAAACAAGGGCCGCAGAGGGCGGTCGATCAGGCGCGATGTCAGGGTCGCTTTTTCACCGGGCCGTCCGCCGCGTTTGACAAAGCCGCCGGGGATTTTACCCGTAGCGTACTTTTTCTCTTCGTAATCGCACGTCAAGGGAAAAAAGTCTAAGCCTGGCTTGGGGTTCTTTGCCATTGTCGCCGTGGCGAGAATGTGGGTGTCGCCGTTTTGCAGCATGACGGCCCCGCCTGCTTGTTTTGCCAGCTTGCCGGTGCTGATGCGCAGCGTTGCTCCGCACCATTCAGTTTCTACAAATTGTTCCATGAGTGTATTGGGTCTTCTCCAAAAGAAAAAGCCTCCCGCTTTGTGTGCCGGAAGGCTTGTGTGACAGTCCTAGACGCGTCCGTGCGCCACGCGCAAAGCGCAGACAAACACGGGACACGCCCGGTGAAAACTTACAATCGGCTGCGGATGCCCAGTTTGCTCACCAAGAGGCGGTACCGATTGATGTCTTTGGCCGCCAGATAATTGAGCAAGCGTCGCCGCCGTCCGACCTGCACCAGCAGCCCGCGCCGCGAGTGGTTGTCGTGCGTGTGTGTCTTGAGGTGATCGGTCAATGAACCGATGGATGCGCTGAGCAGTGCAATCTGCACTTCCGGCGACCCCGTATCCGAGTCGTGCGTTTTGTGGTCGCCGATCACGGCGTCCTTCGCGTCTTTGAGCAGAGCCATGTGCCTGCTGCCTCCTCACAGTGTTATTCCAGGTTTGTATGGAGCGCAGTGTACCCGGTACGCATGGTGTTTGTCAAGGCGCAAATGCCATTATGCAATGACTAAAATCTTCTAGCGTGACACAACCTTCTTGATAACGGGGCAGGAGAAAGTTTCGCCGAGTACCTCTGTTGTGGCTGCAAAGTGATACGTCCCGTCGGCAACGGGCTTGCCGCTGCGGTTTGTGCCATCCCATAAAAGATTGATGGTATACCCATTGCCAATCCATGATCGCACTACTTGTCCGCGCGCGTTCTGAATGACCGCCTTCCACGGCACGTCTGGGTAAACCGTGCCGGTGATGCGGATTGGAATGCCTGTGCGCGTGAGGCTAATGGCACGCAATGGATGCCTGTCGTTTTGGAAAATCACGTGGCGCATGTCAAGCGTCTGGCGACCGACTTTGAGTTCCAATGTGTGAGGGCCATTGGCATATTCAAAGGTTGGTATGTCGAAGCCTGCGTAGCGTTCAGGCCCTTTTCCTTCAACGTTTTGACCTCCATATTCGCGGTTGTCAACCCACAACGTCAGAAAGTCTAGTGAGCCTCGCGCCTGCACAGCCACGGAAACATCCCCTGACAATTTCTGCCCTTCTTTGACATTGGTAAATCGATAATAGTCTAGAAACGACTTGTGTATGCTGATTGCTGTCGCAACCATTATCACTGCAACCGCAGCAATAACAACAAGTTTGGTTTGCTGCACTCTCATAAAAGACTTTCCTCGGACAAGGTGTTTTCACTTCATCGCCGCAATACTGTCTTTTAGAACACTAGCTCGGTAGGTACAGGGAACTTCTTCCACATGGCCGTCTGCAAATCCGGTTGCAATGCTCATCCCGCCACGTGCATCGCAGGGCGGCAGACTGGCGACGTTGTCGCTCGCATCGTGCTGCGGGGAGACCGACTCGTAAAACAGAATGACTTTATCCCGGTGCTTGAGCGTGTTGATATTGCGGTTGGAAAGCGCGGCATTCATGGCAAGGCGGCGTGGACGCTCCCAAAACAGCGTGGGGACTTGGACATAAGCATCCGCTTCTGCTCTCGTTTTGTGGGGATATAACGCTTCCTCCCAATGATTAGCGTCAGGAAGGTAACCTCCATGACTTTGAGCATAGCTCACGCCAGCATCAAACTCAATGGCATGAGCGATGAGCATAGCCTGGCTGAAGCGGTTATTGTACAAAGCGTGTAGAGAAGATGTGCTGACGCTTGCTGCTACAGCTATCAGTACGCTTAAGCCACCAACTAAGCCACTTGTTTTTATGCCGGGTCTTAATCTGCTGTTCGGCATTTTGCTTACGTGTGTGTCTTCCATTCTGCCCCCTTCATAAGAACAGGCCAGGCAGTCAAACTGCCTGGCCTACTCTTCTGTTAATTAAAAGGTGGTTATACCAACACCAGTCCAATACCCGCTGTATTTTGGGTTTGGTATCTCATTAAACTGTGTGATGGAATTGTCCCGGTCAAATGCGGTCTGGAAGTTGTTGCCTCCTGCAAACAGGAAATCCCATAGATTACGCCGCCAAGCCGTCCAATCTGCGGGTCCATTATATTCTTCGTCTGCTCCACCCCAACCAAGATAGACTCCTTGCGAGTAGCCATTGGCTTCAGCAATGTCTATGCCAAAGGTAGTTGCCCATGAGAAGTCTGGCGTTACATTACCTGCCATATCGGTTGGCAGTCCTAGGTGTTCATCGCTTCCATCAGAGTCGCAAGTATCAATCCAGACGAAAGATGGAGGTGTATTATTATATCCGTAGCTCAAGTTCTGCACGATGGCACGAACGTTGTAACTGCCGGAACGGCCATGTCCTCTAATTCCTGGATCATAGCTATACCAAGTATAGAAACCTAAGCCGAAGAATGGATTAGGTTGATCCCCGCCATGCGCGTCGACATATAGTAAGTTTAGAGATGTTCCAAGTTTGTTGTTAATTCTGTTTCTAAGTGCTGCATTTGCAGTCTTAAAGCCGTCGATAATAAACGCATGGACTGGATTGTTGAAGTCCGTTCCAACCTTGGGTGACAGTTCACCTACTATAAACTTGCCGTAGCTTTTAGCTGCTGGATAACCACCATTAACAGCATTGAAGTCAATCAGTATGAACGTGTCGCCGATACTGTCCTTGACAACTGACCGTGTTGTCGTTTTGCTTGAAGCATTTGCTTTCAACACAACATCGTAAGTATCGTCAGGCACAACATTTGCCGCGGCATTGGTTCCATTCCATGTAACATCAACAGCACTGCCTGTACCATTATATGTCATGACTGTGTTGCCGTTCGAGTCTAAAATCGTCGCTGTCCAAGGTTGAGCCGAGGCCAATGTTGCCGTAATATGGGCGCTACGGGGCACATCTGTTGCGCCTGGGGATACATCAAATACGTCGCTGTAAGCAATGTTTTGGATGTCGTTACTAAAACTAACCGTTCGGGAGTCGCTATGACCTAGTGCATCACTAATGAATATAGTGTGGGTTCCATTGGCGAAGTCATTAGTATAGAAACTGAAGTTTGCGGTAGGTAAGCCCTGTGCGTTAGGTTGAACGTCAGTTGAGGTAACAACATTATTGTCAATGCTAAGAACCAAATCTCCGTATTGAATGCTTCTATCCGCAACAGAGACACTGACGGTTGCATAGTCACTTAGAACGTCGCCATTGTTAAGGCCAGTGATCTTGAACCTAGCAACCGGCGTCGCGCTGACCTCGCTGGAGCGGGGGCCTTCCGTGCCGTCCGCGCCGACGGCGGAGACCTGGTAGTAGTACGTGCTGCCACTGGTAACGTCCGTATTGATATAGTTGGTGGCAGTCAAGCCAGTCAAGCGAATGACGAACGGAAGAACATACGCTTGGCCGCTCGCATCTGTATAGCGGCAGGTGACGACGACATAGCCAAGACCGGAAGAGCCATTGCGTGTAATGTCAAAATGTGGCCCATCATAAGTTCGCGTCGTTACCAAATCTGTCCGTCCACTTATGGAATAGGTCATACCGACAGCACTGTGACCGTTGAAATAACCGATGAGATCAATAGTTGAGTAAAGGTTAAAAGGGGCCAAAATGGAGCCGTTGCCTTGCCCTTGAAGCCCACGGACAACAAACGCGTTGTTACCAATCACAACACTGTAGTCGCCCGGTGTTGGAGACGGAGCCTGGTAGGGCGTGGCTTCGTCAAGCCCCATCATGTCGGCGCAGGCCCGGCAGGGTTGGAGACGGAGCCTGGTAGGGCGTGGCTCCCTCGCCGCCGGGAGAAGTGCCTCGGTACAGGTTGTAGTAAGACGCGCCGGAGGAAGCGCTCCAAGAAAGAGCGACTTGCCCGCTACCTGCCGTGGCTGTCAGCCCGGTTGGGGCTGGGGGCGCTTGGGCATAGGTCACGGCGGGAGAAAACAGCCCTGCGGCCAGGGTCAGCATGAGGGAAAAGAGGGCAAAAGGCCTGATCTAAGATAAGGCGCGGAGACCAGGCGACGGACGCGAACAGATACGAGTACACATCAGATGAATCCTCCTTCGGATCAGGCGTAACAGTGTGCATCATCCCCTCACGGCGTACCGGGCTGTGTGTCTGGTGAGACCTCACTGCCAGTTGGATTGTCCAGGTCACTCAGCGAGCGTGACTGACACCATTCTAACAGATCTCTTGTTTTCTGTCAATCACTTGTTTTGCTGGGCGCGAGGCTGGCAGCACGGGGGCAAGCAGGTAGTAACCAGGTGTCAACAGCATAGGTATGGGTCTCAAATGCACGGCATGACGTTGCCGCCGCACACGGGCACATACGCGCCCGTAATGTAGCTTGCCAGGTCGGACGCGAGAAAGGCGACGACGTTTGCTATTTCCTGATCGGTGCCGCGTCGGCGCAAAGACATGGTTTTTAAATAGCCTTACTACACGTATACGGTTACTTAGGTTACCTTCAGTCCGAACCCTGGTTGGCTCTTGTAATCAGACACCGCCTTGTGCTTTTCTCGCCTGCGTGAAGACTTGGGCGGCAGTGGTCGTTCCGGCGACCGGCTCGGTGTCGGACACGCCGAAGCTGATCCAGCCCGAATTGAACCCGTCCATCATCTCCTCGTAAAGTCCCGTTGTGCCGGGTGCCATGCCGAACGCTTCGAGACTGGCTGCCCACTGTTCGTGAGGGATCGCCTGTGCCTTCACCGGCTGGCCGAGCACATCACCCATCGCACGGGCGAGGTCGTTCGGGGTGACCGGGGAGCCGAGTTCTACAATCTTTTTGCCGTTCCAACCGCCAGCCAGCAGCCGGGCCACTTCCCCGCCGATGTCCACTGTAGCAATCATCGGGAAAGCGCGTTCCGTGGGCTGAAAGAAGCTGTAGTACACCCCGGTCGTCGCCACCGCTCCAAGTCCACCGACGTAGTTCTCAAAGAACCCGCCGGCCCGGACAAAGGCAATCGGAAACGGAAGGTCACCCAGCGCCTCTTCCATCAGGTGGGTCGTGGTGATGTTGCCCAGCCCGCTGCTTTGCTGCGAGCCAATTGAGGACAGCAGGACAAGCCGGGGCGGGGGCGACTGACGCAGAGCCTCCTGGAAGCTGGCGATCACGGCCTTCGCTTCCGGGAAGCCCGGCGACGGAACCATCACCGGCGGCATCATCAGGAAGGCTCCTGCGACCCCTTCCATAGCCCCCGCGACCGCTGCGGCATCGTTGAAGTCTCCCTGGCGAATGTCCACGCCCTGGTCTGCCCACGCGGCGGCTTTTTGCGGGTCGCGGGCCAGGGCGCGCACCGCATGACCTTGTTCCAGAAGATGCCGCGCCGCCGCGCCGCCCACATGGCCGGTTATTCCCGACACGAAAAAGAGAGAGTTATCCATGAATGTTCCTTTATTAAGTCGTCAATTATTAAGTCGTCAACGCCTGCTCCGCAGCCTGACGATAGGAGAGCAGCGGTCGCGGCAAGAGGGCGCGTATGGGCAATGGATCGCCGCTCGCATCCGCCGCCACGCTGTCCAGAAGTCCGCGCATCGCTCCTTTCGGCAGCTTGCCCATGCGTTCAATCAGCGGGGCGAGTGCGCCCAAGAGCGCGCGCGGGATTTGCAGCTTGAGGGGAGGCCACCGTCCGAGGATCTCCGCCGTGGCATCGATCATTTCGCTGTTGGTCAGCACGTCATCGCTGCCCACGTCATAGCACTGCCCATACGCGCGTGGATCACTCAGCACGCTCACGAGATAGTAGATCAGGTCATCAACGGCGATGGAGCGCATCTTCTGCCGCCCGCCCAGACCAACGGCGACCGGCTTTTTGGCCCCGCTCGCAACCATCCCAAAGCCGCGTCCCCCCGCGCCGACGATCATGCCGGGCCGGATCACTGTGACATCGAGGCCGCTTTTGAGCAGAAACTGTTCCGCTCGCCAGCGTTCGCGCAGCCACTCGCTTGCTGCATCCGCCGCGATCCCTAGGGACGTGACATAAATCAGGCGGCGCACCCCATGCGCCTCGCAGGCTGTGACGATGTTCTGTAATCCATCCCGCTCTACTGCCATAAAGCGCTGGTCCGCCGCGCTGGCCGGTTGGGGTGACAGCGTGTGTATAGAGATGTAAACGGCTTGGACAGAGTCCAAAGCCCGCTGCATTGACGCGAGATCGGAAACATCGCCTTTGACGACCTCGCAGCCGAGTGTCGCCAAGTCTTGAACCTTTGCCGGGTCACGCGCCAAACAGCGGACTGCGTGTCCGCCCGCAAGCAGCGCTTGGGCAGTACGCCGCCCGACAAAGCCCGACGCGCCGATAACGAGGACTGTTCTCATAGGGAGACGACCACCTTCTTGGCGGATATGCCCTTCCGTTGAACGTCGAATCCGGCTTGCACGGAGTCGAGTCCCTTGCCGACGACACACGGCTCCGGGGCGGCGGCGTAGCGGCCTTCGGCGAGAGCGCCGGGCAGGAAGTTTTCGTAGATGACCCGGCTGACCTCGTTGTCCATGAGGGTGCTGCCGAAGATGAACTTGTTGCGGATGTTCCTGGTGCGGGCTTTCACTTGCAACGACACGTTCGACGACACCAGCTTTAGGATCAGCAGAGGAAGCTGTCGGCGCTTGGGATAGTCTTCGAAGGAGACGGACGCGCTGGTCATGGAGATGAACTTGTTGCCGTTACAAGCGTGGACGATGTCCACGCAGGCCTCGGCTGATCCTTTTCCGATGGCGAGTGCGCCAGCGAGCGTCTTGCCCCTAAAAGCCGCGATGAGGTCTTTAGCAACGGTCTTGCTGTTGTAGTCGAAGACCTGGCTCGCCCCCAGCTTTTTGACGTAGGCGAAGTTCCTCGGGGATGCCGTCGTGATGACCTCGTAACCGGCTGCGGCGGCGAGCTGAATGGCGTTGCTGCCGACGCTCGTTGAGCCTCCCCAAACGAGCAGGGTCTTACCCGTGGGCTTTGGGGCCACGGAGGGATACTGGAGCGCCAGTTGGTCTTTTTGGAACAGGCCGCAGGCCGCAGTAGATAGGCCCAAGGGAAGGACGGCGGCGTTTTCGTAGGGCATGGCGTCGGGGATCGGTGCCGCCATGTGGGCGAGGACGACGGTGTATTCCTGGAACGCGCCCTCCGCCGAGCTATTGCGCTTTTTGTCCGCTCCCAAGGCATGCCCGAGAACCCGGTCGCCCACTTTGAACCGAGTGACACCTTTCCCGACTTCGACGACCTCCCCCGCGAGGTCTGAGCCGAGGACGAACGGGTACTTGATCCAGGGGAAGATGAAGTACCCGATGACCTGTGTAAGCCAATCAATCGGGTTGATGGCGACCGCGTGGTTCTTGACGACGATCTCGTTCTCGCGCGGGGGCGTGTACGGCGCGGGCTTGACTTCGAGTTGGATCTGCTTCGCTCCGAGCCACGCGGCTATATTCGTCGGCATTGGGGCCGTTCTTTCTTTTCCAGGCTCCGGCATGGCTGTGTTCGTTGGCATTAGAGTCGTTCCTTCTTTTCCAGGCTGATGTTGCATTGGACGTTGATGTTATGTTGGAAGCTGCTGTCTGCCGCTCCGTTTAGGTTCCGAAATAGCTCATTCGGTCGAGGTCGGCGATCAGCCCCGGCTGCGTCGGGTGCCATCCCAACCGCTCCTGAGTCAGCTTGCTCGACGCCGGGCCGTCAGCGCCGATGAAGTACCCCAGCCAGCCAAAATGCGCGGCGGCCTCTTCGGCGGACTTGGAGACGACCGGCACGTTCAGGCGTCGGGCGATGATTTCGGCGATCTCCCGAACCGGCACGGCTTCGTCGGCGATCCCGTGATACCTGGCCCCCGCGATCCCCTTCTCCAGCGCCAGCCGGAAAAGATGGGCCGCATCGAGACGGTGGACCGCTGACCATCGGTTGCTCCCGTCACCGATATACGCCGAACACCCTTTTTCACGGGCGATGCCGATGAGGGCCGGGACAAAGCCGTGATCGCCGCCGCCATGCACCGACAGCGGGAGGCGCACCAGAGACGCACGCACTCCGCGCGCCGCCAGCGCCAGCGCCAGCTCCTCCGACGCGGCGCGCGGGTTGGAGCCAGGGCCGAGGGCGGGCGGATCTTCTTCCGTTGCCGGGCGGCCCGGCGCGGCGAACAGGGTTCCAGAGGTGACGACAAACGGGCGGTCAGACCCGGCGAGCGCGGCACCGATTGTCTCGATAGCTCCCCGGTCCGCCGCGCTGGCAGCCGCCATGTCCGAAAAGTCGTGGATGTAGGCGGCGTGGATCACGCCGTCCGAGGCGGCGGCTCCCATCCGCAGGCTGTCCAGATCGTCGAGCGAACCACGCTGCACCTCGGCCCCTGCGGCAGTAAGCAAATTCGCGGATGCTTCCGAGCGAGCCAGGCCGAGCACCTGATGCCCGGCGTTGATCAGTTCGGGAACAATCGCGGACCCGATGAAGCCGGTCGCCCCGGTCACAAAAACACGCATAGTGAAGTTCTCCAATGGCTCCGGCAAACACCGGTGAATAAAGGTATACTATAGTCCTACCTTTGATTACTCTTGCACGAGCAATTAGAGACATCATACCCTATTACTTTCGCGAAAGCAATATGTCCTCCATACGATTGTTTATTCTTTCATCCTTCGCCGAGTTCGGCCCGATGCACGGCCACCGCCTGCGGCTCGAGGCCGAGTACTCTCGCGTCTATTTGTGGACCGACATCACCGTCGGTGCGGTTTACGGGGCGATGAAGCGGCTTGCGTCGGAGGGACTGCTACGGGAGTCCGGCCGCGAGCGTGAAGGGACCCGACCGACACGTCAGCTTTATGAGATCACCGAGCAAGGACGCCATGCCCTCGCGGCGCTTCAGCGGACAGGTCTCAGTGAGGTTGTATTCAAGTTCGATCCCTTCGACCTTGCCCTCACGCGGCTTGATCCCGAGGCTCTGGACACGCTGCCGCCGATCCTGGCTGAACGCTTGGACAAGGTGCGGGCGAGGCTGGCGGAGAGCAGACGGATCAATGAGGAAGTAAGGGAGTACATCGGCGTGGCGAAGCAGTGGGCGCTGCGCCACTTTGAATACCGGCTTGAGGCGGAGGTGGCTTATCTGACCGCGCTGCTGACTGCCGCTCACGATGTTGTTTCGGACGAGCGCAATCCCCGCCCGCGCAAGCTTAAGGCGCACTGATTATCGATGATTGTAGGGGAGAAGATTGAGGACGAGGCGATGCCCAAAAGGTGCGGGCATCGTCTTGTGCCAGGCAAGGCTTGGCGGGGAGGAAAATGGCTGTTTTGAAACGTCTGCCGACAAAGGCACGATTACTTAGATAGTGGGCATGACGTTGCCGCCGCACACGGGGACATGCGCGCCCGTGATGTAGCTTGCCAGGTCGGATGCCAGGAACGCCACGACGTTGGCGATCTCTTGATCCGTGCCGCGTCGGCGCAAAGGCACGTTTTTGGAATACTCTTCGTTCGCTTCCGTGCCCTTTTCGCGGTCGTTGTCGCTGATTGTCCAGCCCGGAGCGACCTGGTTGACCGTAATCTGGTGGCTTCCCACTTCTTTGGCGAGCACGCGCAGCACGCCGTCCATGCCGCGCTTGCCGGACACATACGCCGACTGGGTGGGGAAGTTCTGCATGGCGCATTCGGTGCTGATCGCGATTACCCGGCCCCTTCCCCGCTCCACCATCGCCGGAACGAACGCTTGGGCCATCAGCACGTTGTGCAGAACGCACGACCGAAACTGGCTTTCGTAGGCTTCCACGCTTTGTTCCAGCACGCTCAGCCACGGCGACTGGCTGACGGCGTTGTTGACGATAATGTCCGCCGCGCCCAGGCCCGCTTCCACCATGTCCCGCATCCGCTGCACATCGTCCGCCACGGCGACATCGGCCTGCACCGCCAGCGCGCGGCATCCTTCGGCTTCCAATGCCCGCACCATCTCCTGCGCTTTAGGTTCGTTCTTGTGATAGTGGACAGCGACAGCCGCGCCGCACTGCGCCAGCGTCCGCGCCATCACTCGGCCAAGCTGGCCCGTCGCGCCGGTCACCACGGCCACGCGGCCCGACAGAGCGATCTTGAGGCAGTCACTCATTTGTTTGGTTGTCCTTTCATTGTCAGCCCCGAAGCATGCGGACCCGGCATAGGCAGCGAGCGCAGCGTCACCAGTTCAAGAGGCCCGATGCGCGGGATCGTCACCACCCCGTCATGCATTATCAGCGTGCCCTGGGGCGTGTTCTCCAGGCCGACGCCGCCGCGATGCACCCGAAAGCGCACCGCCCCGGCGTGGGCTAGTTCGGGAATGCGCACCGTCACCGCATACGCCTGCGCCGGATACCCGCTGTTGTCTTTTTCGGCTTGACTGGATGCGGGAAACGTGTCCGACGTGTAGTCGCTCAAGCCCACCGCCCAGGTTCCATCCGGGCAGCGGGCGGCGGCGGCAGTCAGGTGCGGCTTTCTGCCGAATGTCCACGTCATGTCGCCGTCCAATGTGCTTTGGCTCGTCCGAAACACGGCCCCCACGTCAAATGCCTGCGAAAGCTGGCGATAATAATCGTACTTCTGGAACTTGGTAGTCGCGAACGGCCTAGGCGTGTACGCAAAGATGCGCGTAGCGTTGTCGTGCGGGTCGGGCACCTCGAAGCCCACAAAATGCACCCAGTGGGTCACCCCATGATTCATGTCGTTCAGGAAGCGCGACGCGAGGGAGGACGCTTTTTCTGTATCGCCGGGCGCTTCGGGGCCGTTGGCGCTCGCTTCCGTCATCCAGTACGACTTGCCCGTGCCCGCGACCAGCGCGGCGGAGTCGGGCGTGGTGCCGCTGCTGTACGAGTGCGATGCCAGCCCTGCCAGCGACCGCCAGGCGACCGGATCGGCCTTGAGAGCACGCGCCGTCTCGAAAAAGCCGCCGTCCACATTCGCCTGTTCGGGCGCGATGATCTGCACGCGCGCCAGCCCCTGCGCGTCCAGGTCGGCCCGCAAACGCTTAACCACGGCGACCACCTGCGCAGGCGTGAACCGCTCCTGATCGTTCGGCTCGTTCTGCACGCCCGTCGCATCGGGCACGATGTGGGCCTCGCGGCGCAGGCGCGCGATAAAGTCCGTCAGCAGGTCGGCATACGCATCCGTGGCCGACGGCTTCAGGGCCATCCCCGTTTCCGCACTGCCCTGTGCGCTCTTTTCCGTCATGAACGCAGGCACGCCGTCCGGCGCGAGCAGCAGCGTGGTCACGCCCTGCGCGCGGGCATCGGCGATCAATCCCGAATCCACATAGCAGCCGCGAAACTCGGTCATGTCGCGGACGCCCGGCGTGGGCGCGTACTTGTCCATGTTGACCCACACGCGCAGGGTCGTGAAGCGCAGGTCGTGCCACAGCATCCGCGACACTGTCTTCCTCTGCCCCTGTGTGAGCGTCTGATACTCATGCCCAAAGTTCAGCGCGCTGGCCCCAAGCCCCGCAAACGTCTGCCGCGCGCCCATTTGCACGGTGATAGTCACGGCGGCAGGCGGCGCGGGGGCTGTCTGCGCCCGGACGCCGCCCCCAAACCCAGGACAAGCGCTGATGCACAGGACGGACAACAAAAGCTTCATGCCACGGCTCCTTGACGCAAACTCTCTCGCCTTCCCCCTGCCAAAAGTGTGTATAGGGAGCTTCCAGCCGTCGTTGTCACGGCTTTGCTATGGCTTTTCCAGCCTGTACCAACGACGGAACGATTTCTTCCGTCGTTGGTATGCGCTGGAAACGGGCTGGAAACGCTTCTGCAATCCCGGCGCGGTGGCACGGCTACACGGCCACGGTCTTGCTGGGGCCGGTCAGCACCTGGGCGGGGGCGACCCAGCCTTGATCCTGGCCGTCGCGCATCAAGAGAATTTGATCCGCCCCTTGCAGCATCTCGGGGTCGTGGGTGACGACCACCACCGTGCCACGTTCGCGGTAGGAGGACAGCAGGTCAATCACCAAATGGCCGTTGGTATGGTCTAAAGACGCGGTCGGCTCGTCGGCGAAGATGATCTCCGGGTCGTTCATCATGGCGCGGGCAACACACACGCGCTGCTTTTCGCCGCCGGAAAGCTGGGACGGCAGCTTGTCGGCCAGGCCCCTAATGCCCAGTTGGTCAAAAAAGTCGGCGGCTTTGGCACGGGCGGCGTTGTCTAAAACAGGCGCGCCCATCAGCACGTTTTCCCAGGCGGTTTGCCAGACCAGCAGATACGGCTGCTGGAAGACAAAGCCGAAGCGTCGTCGGCGCAGGTCGATCAAATCGTGCTCGGTGTGCGCGCCATACGCGAAGTCCTGCAAAGACACATCACCGCTTGTCGGACGCTTGAGGCCGCTGAGAATATACAGCAAAGAGGATTTACCCGATCCCGAAGGCCCCATGATGCCGACAAACTGGCGGTCGGGAATCTGGATGCTCACTTCGCGCAGGGCATACGTGCGGCGTCCGCCGTCGTCATAAACCAGGGAGATTTTGTCGGTGGACAGAAGAGTGCCCGGCATGGGTCAGCGCCTTTCAATGATGCTTACAGGGTCGAGATGGGACAATCGGTAGCTGATAGTCGCCACGGCAAACAATGTGATAATAATGGGGATAGGCAGCGTGTTGATGTAAGATAGGGGGTCGCTGGGGTTAATCAGCATGCCGCGCGGCTCAAACACGCGCCCGCGCATGACCGACAAAATGCTCCAATTGACCAGGACGCCCACGGCCCACCCCAATGTGGTGAGGATAGCCGTCTCGGACACGGCATGCCACAGCAGGGTGGAGCGTCGCAGGCCAATGGCGGCCAGGGTGGCAAACTCGGTGATGCGCTGCGTAAAGTAGATGTTGGACAGCATGCCCGCCATCAGCGCGACCACCAAAATCACCATACCATTGACCAGGTGCATGATGAGATACATGGACGCCAGCGAGTCGCGCAGGGTCTTGACCAGGCTGTTGAATGCAAACACCTGGGCGCGCACCCGGTCGATCTTCCGGTACAGCAGGTCGCCGAAATTCACCTGGTCGGCGGGGTTTTTGCTCGTAGCAAGGATGGAATGCGGAACAAGGGGCAGAGCGGCATTGGCGAACTCTTGCGATGTAAAGGCGATCCAGGTCGGCCCCTTCAGGATGCCCACAAGCTTGACAGGCACGGGCACGGTGACAATGGTGCCGGTATCGGTGGGACGCGCAATCATGTCGCCGAGATGCAGCCTTTTATTGCGCACCAGGCCCTCGGACACGACCGCTTCCGGCTCGCCCGGCGCGGGCATGCGTCCCATCACCAGCGTGTCGCCCGCACGGTGCAGCAGATAATCCCGGTCACCGGGCGAGACGCCCAGGCAGATAAAGGGAAACGGGCCGAAAACCGTGTTGACGTTGAAAAAGAAGCCGCTGGTATCGATAGCGCGGTCGGTATCAGGCATGGCGCGCACCTGGGCGGCGATGTCCGGGTCTACGCGCAGCCTGCCGGAGCGAGGAATAATCGGCGTGAACGCGCGGGTGTAGTTGTAGATAGTCAGCACCGTCAGATCAATGGAGTTGACAATGGTGACCACGGATGCGATGAGAAAAACAGCCAGCACGATCACAAAGCCGAGCGGAAGCGTGCGCCCCAGATTGCGCCGAAAGTAGGTGATGGGACTGAGTGGACGTGCGATGGGATTAAACCCCTTCTAAGGGAACTCTTTTGTGAAATTCTTCACGAAAAGTATACCCGCATTCAGCGCGGGGAGGAGAAGCCCCCCCGCCCCAAGTTTGGGGAGCCGGATGAGGATAAAGCCCCTATGTCTTATCGGTTCACCACTGGGGCGGGGGCTGCCCGTCGCTTTTTCGCACCCTTTCTAAAGCCCCGGCAGGGCGACAGCCTGGCCTGTTTCCAGGCTGTCAAGCGCGGCCAGGGCGATACGCACAGCTTCGCGCCCGTCTTCCGCCGTCACGGGGGACGGACGGCCCGCGCGCAGGGCATCGACAAAGGCGCGCATCTCGCCCAGGTAAGGGTCATCCAGGGGAAGCAAAGGGCTTTCCTGCACATGGGCATTCGTGCGAAGCAGCGACAGAGGGACGCTGCGGTCGCTGTCCCATGCCAGCATGCCGCCGTCGCCGCAAATCTCAAATGTCGTCCGCATCGGCGCGGGGTGCGCCCATGACCCGGTGACGTGGGCAACGGCCCCGTTAGCAAACCGCAGGGTGACCAGGGCGTAATCACGCATGCCCCGGTGCGCGGGCCGCAAAGTCAGGCCCTTGGCAAAGACCCGCACGACCGGGCCGAAGCACCAGCGCAGCCAGTCGAAATCATGCAGCAAAACGTCCAAAACAACCCCGCCGCTTTGGCCGGGGTCATCGTACCACGACTGCGCGAGGCCGTTGCGGCGGGGAAACGATGCTTCCCGCGACGTGCGCACGGCGGCAGTGGTGCCCACCTGCCCGCTATCCACCAAAGCCTTGGCCTGCGCAAAAGCGGGAAACCAGCGGACAACGTGCCCCGCCATCAAAAACGTGTTTGTGCGGCGGACAAGGTCGACAATGGCATCGCAGTCGTCCAGTGTCCGCGCCAGGGGTTTTTCGACAAACACGGCACAGCTTGCGCCGACGGCTTGTTCAATCAACAAGCGATGGGTAGGCGTAGGCGTGCAGATGTCGACAATATTCGGGCGGGTTTGTTCCAGCAAAGAAGGCAGGTCGGCAAAAGCCAGGGGTGGGTTTGCCGGCACTGTTTGCGCGGCCAGAGCGCTGGCATTGTCTCTCTGGGGGTCGGCCACGGCGACGATGCGCACATCAGGCAGCGACGCCCAGTGGCGGGCATGAGTTTGACCAAGCTTGCCGGCTCCGACAATAGCGACAGTGAGTGTGTCCATGAAGCAAAAGGCGAGAAGTCAGCGAGCGGCGACGGCGGGGCGCGGATTTGTCATGGCCTGAACATAGTGCATATTGATGAGCGCAAGATGCAAAGTAGAACCGGGCGGGATGGTTGTCGTGGCCGGCTGGCCCGCGTCGGCAACGACAAAATAAGCCACCAGAAAAGTTTCGCTGCCCACGGTGGCTGTCTCGCTTCGCGTGGCGTAGGTGCCCGGTTTGCCCTGCGTGTCCACCAGATCCACCATCTGAAACGCCGAGTCGATCTGGTCGGCCTTCAGCGTAGACGGATAAACCTTGCCGGACAGCAAGCTCGCCAGAGACACGGCAGTATTAGGAGAAGCTGCGCTTATCTTATCTGAGGCCGGGGCGGCAAAGACGGCAGGCCGATGGGCCGTGACGCTCCAAGCTGTAATGGTCAAAAGCAGAACGGCAGCCGAGATACGAGAAAACAAAGAACGTGTCATGGTGTTTTAAGGTGTGCGGTTGTGCCGCGCTCGGTGAGGGGAATGGCGGCAAGCCAGTCGGGAACAGCATCAGGCGCGAACTTTTCCACATTAAGTGTCAATAAAGCTTCTAGGGGAACGCCAAAGTCAATCGTGCCGCCGCTGCGGTCAGCCAGAACACCAATGCCGACCAAGCGCCCTTGATAAGCTTCGATTACCTGCATGGTGTCGCGGATGCTGCCGCCTGTGGTCAAAATGTCGTCCACCAGCAAGACGCGCTCGCCTTCTTTGATCTCAAAGCCGCGCCGCAGCACGCGCCCTTTACCATCGTCGCCACGCTCGGCGAAAATGGCGCGCGTGCCCAGGTGCTTGGCGGTTTCATAGGCCAGCAGGACACCGCCTGTGGTCGGACCGATCACTACGTCGATCTCATAGTCGGCAAAGCGCTCGGCGATTTCTTTGCACAGGCGCTCCACGGACTGAGGAAACTGAAGCACCTGAAACTTTTCCAGATACTGCGCGCTATGGAAGCCGGAAGCCAGCAGAAAATGGCCGTCGAGAAGAGCATTGGCGTCCCGGAAAATTTGCAAAGCCTCGTCATTGGTCAGCATAGATGCGTGTTTCGTCCCTAGTCACCAGTATTCCTGCTTTTGTTCAGCAGACAAACGAAGAGGCTCCTGCCGCCTCAGTTCAGGAAGGCTCTCACTTCCCTCTGGGCTGGCTCCGCCTTTTCTCTCTGCCCGTAACAGTTGTCTTGCAGGGTCAGGATTGGTTCGGGAGAGAAAGCGCATGGCGGGAAATAAGCCGCGTCCGAAGGGACATCAGAAGCGAAGAAAAGAACGCGCTAACCAGGGGGGGATGATGATTTGCCGTTTTTAGGACGGCTGCCCTGCCGCGCCGCTTCGGGGTCGTTGGCGGACGGGCGGCCGGCAGCGACAAAGGCCATGCGCAGAGCGAAGCCGCCGACGAGGCTGGCTGTGCCCGCCATGATGCGCAGGGCGGGACGGAGTTTGGGCGGAGCGGGCACACGCTCTAAAAGTTCAGGGAGGATCAAGGCGGAAAGAATAGCGCCGCCCCAGTATTGGGTTTTGTACTGGCCCTGGGTCAGCGGTTTTGCCAGTGCCCCAGCTTTGCGTATAAAGGCAATCTGAGACGCAGCTTCGGCAATGCGGGCGGCTGTTTCCATGGTATGCAGGGCGTGGGCGGCAGGCGTGGGCGTGCTGTCGGGGGCGAGAGCTTGCCCGCGCGCTTCCAGGGTCAAGCGGATGGCCCCGGCCCCCGCGCTGACGGCAGACGCGCTGAACAGCGTCCCGATATACGGGTTCTTGCTCCAGAGGGGCACTGCCGTCGTGCTGAGCAGGACGCCCGTATAGGCCGCCAACGTCAAGCCGAAGGGGATACCCAATACGTCGGTCGCCAGGCCGACCGTGCTGTCCAGCGTTTTTGTCATGCCTTGCAGCGGCTGGCCTTTGCGGCGCGTGCGTGTCCATTCACGCAGTTCGGCAAGCACGGACATGGCGGTGTAGCCGGTCAAAGCCCAGCTTCCCAGGTTCATTGGGGAGCCGGGTTTCCAGATGCGCAGCATGTGGTGGAAGCGTTTCGGGTCGCCCAGGTCTTTAATCAATAAAGGGGCGCAGGGCAGAGCGGCGAGGGCCGCGATGGCGGTTCCATTGCGGGTCAGGGCGCGGTATTGTGGGCCACCAAAGCGCTCGGCCAGCCGGGACAGGGTAAACGCACCCGCCGACAGCCCCCCCAAAAAGAAGTACACGCCTACTTCCGGGGTCCAGACCGGCGGCTTCAGCATAGAAATGTCGTAATAGGACGGCGCACCATCAGGCGACGATGGGTTGTCGGATGCGCGCTTGCCGTCCCGCGTCTGCAATGGGTCAGGCTGGATGCCGTCCACAACGTTCCATCGCCCTACGCCTTGCTTTGTTTCCACATCACCCGGCATGGGCTGCCTCCTCTTTGCCGCCGCCCTGCGCAAACAAGACCGCAGACAGCATCGCCAGCCCGAAGCCTGTCGCGAGGGAGGCAGCATAGCGGCGCACCATCCCGTGAAACGGCTGCGGAGGTGCCTCGGGCAGGTTGTAGTTGTTGGGATGGTCTTCTAATAGAAAAAAGGAATTCAAGGAGCCGTACTCGTCGGATAAAGGCTTGTCGCCGTACAAATAGGCATCTGTATTGCCTTGCCCGTGCAATTGCTCCACGCGCAAACGGGCTTTCTCGCGCAATTCATCTACGGGGCCGAACTGAATAGATTCGGTCGGGCAGGACTTGGCGCAGGCGGGTGTCATGCCGTCTTTCTGCCGGTCATAGCACAGCGTACACTTGTGCGCATGACCGTCTTCGGACGAGCGGCCCAGCACGCCGAAGGGGCAGGCCGAAACGCAGTAGCCGCAGCCGTTGCAGATGTCCGCCTGCACATACACATCGCCGAACTCGTTGTAGATAATGGCTCCCGTGGGACACGAACGCTGGCAGGGGGCATCCTCGCAATGCTTGCAGACATCACTCATCATCAGCCAGCGGCTTGTTTCGCTGCCCATCTGCTCCTTGAAGGCAACGTGCCGCCAAGTCGTGCCACTCAGGTGCTCGGTGTTGTCATACGAGTTGCCGGTGAACTTGAAGCCGTCGGAAGGCAACTGGTTCCACTGCTTGCAGGCCACTTCGCAGGCCTTACAGCCGATGCACACGCTGGTATCGGTGAAGAAGCCCATCTGCCGCTGCCCATCCGGGCCGGGTGTGGGCACGGCCGTTTGACGGGGAGGAAACGCATTGATAAGGCTGCCTTTCAGCTCGCCCCATTCGCCGCCGATGTCTAGGGGGATCATGGATTGTTGTCCTTGCGATTTGACTGGGGGCCGTCTTTGCGAATGTGCCGCTCCAAGTGGCCTTCGGGCTGGGCGGACGCATCGGTATTGGGGATAGGGCTGCGGTTGGCCCAGGGTTCCATCTTTTTTGTCGGCTGGATGGGCTGATCGGGCATGCGCCCGGCCCGCACACGGCACGCGAACACCTTCGCCTCATGCATGGAGACGTTGGGGTCGGCCACGAGGGAAGTCAGGTCGTTAGCAATGCTGCCCACGGTTTCGCCCGCGTAGCCCCACTGGAACGGAATGCCGATCTGGTGGATAGTCTTGCCGTCGATCACCATGGGCTTCATGCGGCGCGTGACCAGAGCACGGGCTTCAATCGGGCCACGCAGGGATTCGACCGTCAGCCAGCCGCCGTTTTGAATGCCGTGTTCGTCGGCAAGTTCGGGGCTTAACTCGACAAACATCGCGGGCATGAGTTCATTCAGCCACGAATTAAAGCGGCTCATCGGCCCGCTGAGATAGTGCTCCGTCATGCGGAAGGTGCAGCCGACAACGGGATATTCATCGCTCGGCCCATGCGCTAATTTGTTTTCCGGGCCCTCAAAATAGCGCGTGGTTGGGTTATCCTGCACCTTATTATAAAGCAGATTGCGGACGGGTGACTCCACGGGTTCATAGTGGGTTGGGAAGGGGGCATCCTGTGTGCCGCCGGGCGCAAACAGCCATGCCATGCCGTCGGGGTGCATGATAAACGGCTGGTCGCCGCCGATGGCATCCATGCCAACCGCGCCTTCCGGGGCACGATATGACGGGGGCTTGGTCGGCTCAAAGTCCGGCTCGTCCTGCCCGTCCCACTTTTTCTCCTGTTCGTTCCAGAAGATATACTTCTTGCGCTCCGACCAGGGCGTACCGTCAGGCGCGGCGCTCGCGCGGTTGTACAAGATGCGCCGGTTGTGCGGCCAGGCATAGCCCCAGTTCGGCTCCACGGGATTGCCGGGCGTGCGGACACGGTCGCGGGCGCGGTTACGGTCCGGCGCGGGTGTGACCCCGCTGTAGATCCAGCCGCCGCAGGCTGTCGTGCCGTCGTCCTTGCACTTGTCAAAGCCCGTGAGCAGTGTCGGCTTGCCGGTTTGAGGGTCGAGTTTGCTCAGGTCATAGCCATTAATCTCTTGCAGGATTTTCAGCACGTCGGGTTCGCCCTCAATGCGGCTAAGGCTGCCATCGGGCAAGTAGCGTGGCGCATCCGGGTCATAGTCCCACGTCAGGTTCAGGAGGGGCTGGTCTTTGGGGTCGCGGGAGCCAGCGTATAATGCCTTGAGCCGCTTGCCTAGATTGTACAGAAACCAAGAGTCGGAGCGGCAGTCGCCGGGTGGGTCCAGGGCTTTGTCGTGCCACTGGATAAGGCGCTGCGTGTTGGTCAGCGTTCCTTCTTTTTCGGGGGAAGAAGCGGCCGGAATAAAGAACACTTCGGTCTTCACTTCTTCGGGCGGCGGGCCGGTGGGGTCGTTCTTCCAAAAGACGGCGCTTTCGGTCTCGAACCAGTCGGCGCAGACCAGCCAATCTAAGTTTCGCAGGCCCTGACGCACCATGCGGGCATTGACGCTGCCGGCGGCTGGGTTCTGGCCGAACAAAAAGTAGCCGGTCATTTCGCCATGCGCCATTTTGCGGAAGACCGGCAGCATGGAATAGTCGCTGTCAATGCGCGGCAGCCAGTCATAGTGGAAGTCGTTGTCTTTAGTCGCTGCGTCGCCGTAATAGGCTTTCAGCAGGGAAACCGCGAATTTCTTGAAGTTAACCCAGTAGCCCGTGGGCAAGCCCTCGTACTTGACATAGTCGTCCAGAGTTTCGTGGGTGGGCGCAGAGATAGGCTGCGGCAGGTAGCCCGGCAGCAGGTCGTACAAAGTGGGAATGTCCGTGGAGCCTTGAATGCTGGCATGCCCGCGCAGGGCCATAATGCCGCCGCCAGGACGCCCCATATTGCCCAGCAGAAGCTGCAAAACGCCCGCCGCGCGGATAATCTGCACACCCGTTGTGTGCTGTGTCCACCCGACGGCGTAGCAGATAGCGCTGGTGCGCTCACGCCCGCTGTTGTCGCACAAAAGCTGGGCGACACGAATAATCTGTTCGGGCGTACACCCGCAGATCTCCGCCGTCAGTTCAGGCGTGTAGCGGACATAGTGCCTGCGCAGCATCTGCATGACGCAGTGCGGATCCTGCAATGTCGGGTCGCGCTGGATCTGTCCCGCCTTGCTTTCCGTGGAAGCACTGCCGGGCGAAGAATGCACACTGGCTCCGCCGTCCACCGCATGCCCATGGATGCCTTTGCTGCCTGTTTGGCTTTTCGTCTGGCCGCCGCTTTCGGCGTCTTCGCTGCTGCCGTCGCTGTCGCCCTGGGCGCTCTCGGGATGCTTGTAGCTCCAATGCCCAGCGCTTTTGTCGTACTCGCGTTCCTCCGGGTCGTAGCCGCTGAACAGGCCGTCCAGCTCTTCCGTGTCCTCAAAGCGGGAGTCGATGATTGTGGAAGCGTTGGTGTAGGCGACAACATAGTCGTGGAACCAACGCTCATGGGTCAGGACATAGTTGATTAATCCGCCCAAGAATGCAATGTCGCTGCCCGCACGGATTTGCGTGTGGACATCGGCCATCGCCGACGTGCGCGTGTAGCGCGGGTCCACATGGATCAGCTTGGCCCCGTTGGCTTTGGCCTTCATGGGCCAGCGGAAGCCGACCGGGTGGGCCTCGGCCATGTTGGAACCCATGATGAGAATGCAGTCGCTGTTGGCTAAATCTTGTTGGTAGCCGGTGGCCGCGCCACGACCGAATGATGCACCCAGACCGGGCACAGAAGCGGAATGTCAGATGCGGGCTTGGTTTTCTACACTCACCACGCCGAGGCCCGCGCTGAACAGCTTTTTAATCAGATAGTTTTCTTCGTTATCCAATGTCGCGCCGCCCAGGGTGCCGATGCTGCGCACGATGCCGAGGCGGTTGCCATCGTCGTCTTGGGCTGTGTAGCCTGCTTCGCGGGCGTCTTTTACTTTTTGCGCGATCCGCTCCATGGCCCAATCTAACGGCTTTTCTTCCCACTCTTTGGCATAGGGTGCGCGGTACAGAACAGTCTTGACACGGTGCGGGTTGCGGGCCAATTGGAACGTGTTGGCGCCTTTGGGGCACAACGTCCCTTCATTGATAGGGCTATGCGGGTTGCCTTCAATGTCGATAATCTGGCCGCCCTTGGTGTAGATATGCTGCGCGCATCCGACCGCACAATAGGGGCAGACGCCTTCGGTGACGGTGGCACCTTCCAGGCGGGAAGCTTTATGCAGGGTTTGTTCGCTATAGGGCTGCGGGCCGCGCGGCTTGGTGTCCTGTGCGGTGACGGCTTTGCCTGTCTGGAAAAACGGCAGTTTGAACATAGCGATGTGTTCCTTGTGTGGGGGGAAATGCGCTGGGTCGGACCTATCGGCGTAAGTCTTAGTGCGCCTATTGTACCCCGCACATCAGTGGAGGTTAAACATGGAAAACGCAGCAATCAAGCCACGTTGGTGTCGGGCAGGTGTGCCCTGCGGATCAGTCAGGCGGCTTCCGGCGTTTGCATCAGGCGGCGCAGGGCGTCGTTGACGGCCTGCTCTGTGGGGAACGCGGCGGCGACATCGGGAGCTATCAGCACAAGGTTCGTGCCCGCCCGGTACTCCGCAAGGTACTTGCCGCGCACGCCATTCTTCAGGACAGAGATGTCATAACCTGGGCGCAGTTCGTCCTGCATCTCATCCTGTGTTTCTGGCACGGGATTACTGTTCTGTGGCTTCATAAAGGCTCCTTTCGCGCCGCGTGGTCAGCCGCGCGCTGATGATGCGTGTTAGCTCTTCTCGGTAGATGTGGGAGACAATCAACAGCCGCCCTTGTTGAGAAACGCCGATGGTGACAAAGCGGTCTTCGTGGTCTGAATGGTCAGGATCATCGTAGGTAAAGGCGAGCGGGTCGCCGAATATGGTTCCTGCCTCTTGGAACGAGACGCCATGCTTGTTCTGGTTGAGGGCAGCTTTATTCGAGTCCCATGCAAACTTCATAGGGTTTATTATAGCATGGGCCGGGAACCCAATGACGGTGCGTAGGTAGGGCATCTCAGGCAGCTTCCGGCGTCTGCATCAGGCGGCGCAGGGCGTCGTTGACAGCTTGCTCTGTCGGGAAGGCAGCAGCGACATCCGGGGCAAGGGTGACAGTTGTTTGCGGCAGGGCCGTTGGTGCAGCGAAGTGGAGACTTGGCTTCAACCCCGGTCTGAAGACCGGGGCGGCCTGCCCGCATCGGTGCAGCGCCTTGTTCTGTCGCTTATTTTAGGCGTATAACTCAGGTGTGTCGCGATGGTTGAGGAACTTTCCTAAATCGCCCGCCAACTTCAGGTCGTCATTCGCTTTAGCCCACGAATAAGAAAACACTAAACCACAATCAATTCCATTGCCGTAAACCTCGTGTTCCCATGCATCGGGTGTCTGGATAGGAGCTTCAAGTAAGAAGAAGTGCCTCTCAACTTCTCCATTTATGTCTTGCCAGTAGAACTGATATGTTCCCAACTTGCGAACCAAGAATAAACCTGTCAAACCTGCCTCTTCCTTAATCTCTCGAAAAAGAGCGGCAACAACTTCTTCACCTTCATCTACTGTTCCGCCTGGAACTTGAATTGGCACATCAGGATAATCCCGGTGTGTAAAAACTAGCAGTTCATTTTGTAGTGTTCGTCGTCTGAGAATGTAGGCTGCTGTTTTGGTAATCATTATTGGAAACTATCGCACAGGTCAACGCCGCGCGCAAGCGACAGAACGGCCAAGCTTGTATAATAGATTTGGTGCCGGTGATGCACAGGCTAAGCTTGGGCAGAAAGCCCGTGACTGAGATCCGCGCCCGGCACCGATCAGCTTGCCCACGAGGCCGAACAGTATCCTAAGCCACT